>Ga0315904_10003013_pt1 | contig 25325 bp, 15 predicted proteins | sample LakEriMetagenome_6_FD_203529 | JGI IMG/M metagenome (GOLD analysis project Ga0315904, IMG submission 203529) | Freshwater fungal communities from buoy surface, Lake Erie, Ohio, United States - Buoy 12 MA120 | ecosystem: Environmental > Aquatic > Freshwater > Lake | place: USA: Lake Erie, Ohio... | reverse complement strand
GTTTCCGCGCGCGGCTAATCATCGTCCTGGGCACGCGGCACGTCCAGAGACACAAACCGCATCAACTCGGCATCCGACATTTCCGTCAGCAGCTTCTCGCCCCCCTCCCCCAGGATGCCGTCCGCCAACTCCTGCTTGTCCCGAATTGTCTGGTCGATCCGCTCTTCCAGCGTCCCACGACACACCAGCTTGTGCACCAGCACATTCCGCTTCTGCCCGATCCGATACGCCCGGTCGGTCGCCTGGTTTTCGACTGCCGGGTTCCACCAACGGTCGAAGTGCACCACATGCGAGGCGGCCGTCAGGTTGAGCCCCGAGCCTCCCGCCTTCAGGGAAATCACAAAAAACGGAACCTCATCCCGTTCCTGAAAGCGTTTCACCAATTCGCGCCGCCGGCCGACGGGAACTCCGCCGTGCAGCACCAGTCCCGGCCGATGAAAGAGTGTTTCCAGGTAGGCGGCCAGCGGGTCGCACATCGACTGGAATTGCGTGAAGACCAGCATCTTCGCCTGTTGCTCGCGAATCGTTCCGCACAACTGCCCCAACATCTGGAACTTGCCGCTCTCTGCGGGATCGAACCCGGTCCGATCGAGGAACTGGTCGGGGTGATTGCACAGCTGCTTCAATCGCATCAGCAGCGACAGGACCAACCCCTTCCGCTGGATTCCCGCGGACGATTCCAGCATCCGCGCGACGTCGGAGGTCAGTTTCTCGTACAGCACCACCTGTTTCTTCGTCAAGCCGCAGGTCACCGTCAGCTCGGTCTTGTCGGGCAGATCGGGCACGACGTGCGGATCGGTCTTCATCCGCCGCAGGATGTACGGCCGGACCAGCCGCCGCAGCGCGGCAACCGCCCCGGTGGCCGAGCCCTTTTGCACCCGCTTCACAAACCCGCGGAACTGGGTCAGGGAACCCAACAGTCCGGGAACACAAAAGTCGAACAGCGACCAGAGATCGCCCAGGTGATTCTCCACGGGTGTCCCTGTCAGCAGGATCCGTCCCGCCGATCGCAGCTGCCGCACCGCCTTCGACTGGGCCGAGCCCGCGTTGCGGATCGCCTGCGCCTCGTCCAGCACCACCAGTCGCCATGCGATTTTCCGGGGCCATTCCTCACGCCGGATCAATGTGTAGGTGGAGACGACCACGTCGTACACGGCCAGCTCGCGGGTCGGGTTCCGGGCGATGTTCGCCAGCGTCGCGGCATCCACCTCGGAACGATGCGCCAGGAAAACCCGCAGTTGCGGTGCGAACTTCTCCAGCTCCTGCTTCCAGTTCCCGACCAGCGAAGCGGGCACGATCAGCAGGCAGGGACCGCTGTCGAGGCCGGTGCCCCCTCTCCCTGGCTTGCGCCCCGCTCCACGGCCCGCCCCCTGCAGTTGCAGGATCAGGTCGATGACCTGGATTGTCTTCCCCAGCCCCATGTCGTCGGCCAGACACGCCCCCAGCCCCAACCGCAACATGAACCACAGCCAGCGCACCCCCTCTGCCTGGTACGGGCGCAGGGTCGCGTTCAGGGCGGTGCCGGGCTGGCAACCGTCGATCTCCCCGGGACTTCGCAGTTGCTGCAAAACGTCCTGCAGCCAGGCCCCGGTCTGGACGACGGTCCATTCCTGCGTCTGCTCGTCGACCTCGCCCCCCGCGACGGAGGGCATTCCCGCCAGCAGCCGCATCCCTTCGAGAAAGGAGATGCCGTCGGCATGGTCGGCCTCCAGGGTGCGCCAGTGCCGCAGCGCCTCCTTGAGCCGCTGGGCATCGACTTCAACCCACCGTCCGCGCAGCAGGGCCAGGCCGTCGGTCGCGGCAAGCAGTCGGTCACGTTCCTCTTCCGTTAGTGGCGTTCCATCCAGCGAGAGATCCGCCGAAAAATCAAGCAGGGTGCTCAGGCCGACACCATCGCCGCGCTGCTCCCCGATGCGCACCTGCACCTGCGGTCGCACTTCCCGACGGGCGGCCCACCAGTCGGGGACGCGGACAACCAGCCCGGCCTGCTCCATCGCGGGGACTTCGGTGAGAAAGCGGTGCGCCTGCGCGACCGTCCAGGCCTGCGGCTGGAAGATCTCCCGCGAGTCGAGCAGTTCCTCCACCACCGGACTGCCAGCGGCCGCATCGCGCACCGGGGTCAATAGTTCGGCGAGTTTCGCCTGGTCCTTCGCCGCCGCGTATTCCCGCAGTGCGGCCCCGAGCGGGAGATGCTGCACCTGGGATTTGCTCGACAGGCGCTGGGCGTACGTCGCAAGGAAGGCGAACGGAGACTGCGGATCACGTTTGTTTTCGGCCAGGTGAAAAGTGACCCGCCCCAGCACATGGAGGTCGGGATTGAGCCGTGCGAGCAGGCGCCGACAGCCCCCCTGTCCTTTGGATGACGCCTCCTGCGACTCGGCTTCCACGATCGCCTGCCGCAGAAACTCGGCGGGCAACGACTGCCAGAGCGAGGTGAGCGTGGCGGGAGTCAGGTACTCCAGCCCCCGCATCGGCGGTGCTTCAGCCACCAGTGCCGCCAGTTCGAGCGGGTTGGGTGGGGCCAACCGGGAGACGACCTGTGCAGGCAGGGGATCGGCTTTCCCCCGGGCGGCACACGCTTCCAACGCCGCGAACTGGGCGTCATCCAACTGGGCCACCCCCTTGAGGAACCGCAGGGCCCAGCGGCGGAAGAAGTGCAATTCCAGTGGCAGTGGCGTCGTCGCCCGCACGCCGGCGAGAAACAGCAGTCCGCAGGCGGACGAATCGGCGAACGCCCCGCACAGCCCCAAGCCCAGATCCGCTTCGACGTCGATGCCGGGATCCAACTCCCCGGCATGCTCCCCGGGCGGCCTTACGGCCTGTTCACACACCAGCCGCCCCGACGGCGTGACCGACAGTTCCAGCAACATGACGCAACGAGCTCCTGACAGACTCCCCGGCGGACACCGGCGCACCGCACCTGGGCACCACTCGCCCCGTCCGCTTCACCCCGCCCGGCCCACACAGTATTCCCCCTTCGCCAATTCCGCGAGGGGACGCCCGCTGCCTGCCGCAGATCGGGCAGTGAAACGAAGGCCGGAAGGGGGAAAACTCGGGGTGAAGGCCGACGTGTCCCGCGCGATTGCGAATGAACAAACTGTGCTGGTATCGCCACCCTGTGCAGTCCGGCGTCGTCCAGGATTTTCAGGCGGTCCCATGCCGTGAATCTGCTCTCATGCCCCTCTTCAGGCCGCACGCCCCTGGCCTACACCACCTCTTCTTCCTCGAAGAAGTCGTTCGAGACTTCCTTGAGTTTGTAGGTGCCGGTGGTTGCGACGCCGACGTCGTGATCGATCATCAATTGGGCGAGGTGTTGGCCAGGGATGAGGACGACCCGCTTCCCTTCGATGCGATTGACAAACTCCATGGCATCCCTGGAGAAGTTGGCGGTGGTGATGACAACTCCTTTCTTGGCGCGGATCATGTCCATGCTGCCGACAAACGCCTGGACGGTCGGGCGACTCACGGTCCCCTGCCACCGTTTCGCCTGGATGCAGACGACATCGAGGCCCAGCTTGTCTTCATTGATGACCCCATCAATCCCGCCGTCGTGCGAATAATTCGTCACTCGTCCCTCGCCGTATCCCATCGCCTGCAACAGGTTGACGACAATGTGCTCAAAAAACGCGGGCGAACAGTTCTGGAGCCGGCCCAGCAACTCCTCAGCGAGTGCGGTCTGCATGGTTTGAAAGGAGGATTCGAACAGTTCCAGCGGTGTCGCCTGGTTCTCGACACCCGCCGGTGCCACTGGTTTTACCCCGTCTTCATCACCTCCCTCTTCCCCGCGGAACCTGCGGTAACCTTCAAACTGTCGCAGAAACTGGAGGTCGATCGCTTTGGGCTTTTTGGCGAGGACGGCCTGGCCAACGTCCGAGATCCGGACCCGGCCGCGACTCGGATTGTCAATCAAGCCGGAATTCTTCAAATACGTCTTTGCCCATCCGATGCGGTTGGTAAAAACCCGCGATTTCCCGCTGGGCAACAATTGACTCCGCTCCTCCTGCGTCAATTCAAACCGACGGGCCACGCTCTCCTCAACGTCTCGCATCGCCCGTTCCTGACCGTCGGCCAGCACTTCGAGCAGGGGCAGCATCAGGACCTGGTAATCGGGAATGGGCATGGTGGTGGTCGGTTACGAACCTGCAAGTCGCGTCAGAATGGGGAATCGGTGTGACGATCAGCGGTCGCTGTGTCGGCACCGAATGCGATCCTATCGAACAACCCGGGCCAAGACATCATTCTGGCCACCTTTGCGCTGCGAGCGGTTTTCCGCGGGGATCGCTGCGCTCAACCCTCCTCGACAAACTTTCGGCCCCTTCGGGGGGTCGTTTGTGAAAGCGGGAGCCGTTTGCGATCGCGGGTTTGGACTCGGGAGTTTTGCGACAGGGAACTTCCCTTTTCGAGAGACTGGAGTGAGGGGGAGTCCAATGACATCGACTCGGAGAGTCGATCGACTGGGAGAGTCGATCGACTGGGGCCTTCCTGCCCAACCGTATCGTGCGCCATTCGATTTGGCTGGAGGCCACCTGGCATTCCAATTCGCCGAGGAAGCGGGAAAACCGGGATTCCTAGGACTTTGACCCCGAAGAAGTGTCGAAGGGCAGTCGGAAGTTCGGCGCAGCGGTCGGCCCCGTCCACGCTCATGTGGTACACGAATCCCGAGCGCCGGTTCCAGAACGCGCGGTCCAACCGGGTGACGTGGCGACTGCGATTTTTATTGGACCTGAGGCCCACCCGGTTTGATCGAACCTGTCCGCTCCAACCCATGCCCAGGCCCCCAGGAGCGACTCTTCGCGGGTGACTTGCCAGGCACAGTCGGCTGAGGTCTCGGACCAGCCGACGTCTTGCGGTTTGTCGATGGCGCTGTACCGGTGACGTGCCCCGCCGGTTGCACCGGACTCTTGGAACGGGACGTTCGGGTCGCGGCTGACGAACTGGTGGGCTCGTCGGCATTTTCATCGGTCGATCCTTCGGCCCGCGCCCCCGGCGGCGTCACGGGGGCTTCCAGTTCCTGGAACAGTCGCTGGATCGCCTCGGCCTTGTTCCCCATACGGCGGGGCGGGGTTGCAGCGGTCGGTTCGATGGCTGCGGTGCTTGGTGTGGCAGCCGTTGTTGGAGATCCGCCGAGGTCGGTGTCGGAGAGCAGTTGCGTCACCTGGGCGAGCTGTCGCCGGGCGGCGTTCAACTCGGCTCGGGCACTGTCGAGCTCGTCCTGCAAGTGCCGGGCGGACGGGGTCCCCCCCGGTTCGGGGGGCAGGTCGATCGGGTTGTTGACGTCTTCGCCCATGGGGCCCCCCGCATCCGCAGCAGGTGCCTTCGGAAGACCGACGGGACGCCCACCGCCCGGATACCCCTGGGGCGAACGTCCGGCCGTGGTCCGGCCCGGGGTCGGGACCCCGGCGCTGGTCGCGGCGGCGGTCGGGCCTCCCAGTCTGACGTCGGCATCGGGGGCACAGTCTTCCCGTGCCCCCTCCTGGATCACCTCCCACTCATCTTCGTTCGACCAGAACCGGGCCCGCGACGGGGCCACCCGTCGAACACGGGTCCGGCAACTGCTTCCGGCGTTCGCCGTCCGGGCAGGAGCGGTCGACGCCGGGGCGACGGCGGGCGCTGTGGCCGGGGCACCAGCCGGTGCCAGCGCGGGAGCGGCCGCGTACTGCGGGAAGTAACCGGAAGGTGCCGGGGCAACCGCGGCGGGAGCCACCATCGGGGCAGAGGCCGGGTCGAGCTGCATGTGCGGCTCGCGACGGAACTTCACCAGGCTGGGAAGCTGCAATGTCGGCAGAGCGAACCGGAGCTCGGGAAAATGGATCTCGAGTCCCCGAATGCCGACCGAGTGCGACGCTCCGGCCACCTGCCCAGTGGGAGCGGGGGCGGCGAAGTTGGCAGGGGCGGCGGCCGCAGCCGGGGCAGCCTGAGCCGCTTCGGCCTCGGCCAACGCCGCGGCGACCGCCTCGACGAGTTCCTGGTACTCGTCCGGCGACATTCTGTGGGAGAGCCGCGTCTTGGGGCAGATCAGGCAAGCCGGGCCCGACTTCTTCGGGGCGGGAGCCGGTGGGGCGCAGTCGGCCGCGAAGACCGGCAGAGCTCCCGACGCCGCCAGGAAGAGACTGGTCAGAACGCCCCAGCGGGCCTTGGTCGAGACAGGTCGCAGGATCATGGTCTTCCCCTTCCGTGGGTACCGACGAGTGATGCGTGCAGAGGTTCAGGCCGACATCCTGTCGCCTGAAGGACGGGGGCTGGCCGGGTCGCCCCGACAGACCTGTGTGGCCGAACTGTGTCAGCCGGGAACAGGCAGCCCCGTGGGGGATTACTTCAACAGTCCCTTGTCGTCGAGACGCTGGACGATCTTTTCGACGGCAATCGTGAGGTTGCGGGTGACATCCTTGAGGTCATTGACGTCACGCCGCAGTTGCTGCAGTTCGAGGCAGGCGTCGTTCCCCTGTCCGGCGGCGACGGCACCGGCGGCCGCCGCGGGGGCACACGAAGAGGGGGCGGCGGCCGGAGCGACAGCAGCCGTGCGGGCCTTGCTGTTCTCGTACGCCTTCAGCAACTCCATGAACTCGAGGAACTTGCGAACGTCGGCCTCGTTGTTGCCGGCGGCAGCGACCGACGCAGCCGGAGCGGCGGCGGGGGCCGGTGCGTACGCTGGGGCGTAACTGGGGGCGACCATTGCCGGGGCCGCCATCAGGAACATCGGTGCGGCGACCATCGCCGGGGCGGCAGCCGCCTGGGGCACGACATTCGCCTGCGGGGGAGCGGCGACCGTCGGCAGGGCCAGCCCGCGGGGCCGGCGAATGACCACCTTGATCCGGGGACGGTAGATCGTCGTCCCCGAGCCGGCACAATCCACTTCTTCGTAATAATCGCCACCACCGGCACAGTCCTGGGCGGCACACGGGGCCACGGCGGAGACTGCCAGGGCGGACGAAACGAGGGCCAAGGTCCAACGGTGGAGGCGAGGCATGGGATCGGGTCCGGATGGTCGAGGGAGGGGAGACGTGCAGTCTCCCCGATCTGTTCCCGTTCCCATCGGCACTTTTCCGCTCTGCAAGCCTGCCAAACTCCCCGATCCGGGCTGGATGAGCCAGTTCCCGGATCCTCCCGGCTGTTACAAGCGTTCCTGCCGTTAAAGTTCCCCCTGACGCTCGGCGGGGGCAGTCCCCCTCGGGGAAACCATTGGTACACACCACGCAAGACAGGTAAGATGGAGAATCAGCACCACCTGCGACAGATGGAAAGTCCCAAAAAGATTTGCGACGAGTGAACCAGGCCCTCGACCGGCGTGTCGAGCCGGCACTGGGACCCGACGGGGACACCATGGGGCCGGGTGCTGCTGGATGTCCCACCGCGAGAGGAGCCTGAGATGCCGAATGCCGCCCTTCCGCCGATCTTCCCCGAAGAGGGGCCATTGCCTGTGCCGGGCGGGTGGCAGAACCCACTCGCAGTCGCGCAAACGGGGGGAGTGCCGGGCGCATCAGGCAGTGGTCTTCCGTCGGGGGTGACCTCGACGCAGTTGGTCCGGTCGCTGGCCGAACTGTTCCAACAGCAACTCGCCGCCGACCGTTGGGCGGAGGTCCTGCAACGGCTCGAACAGTTGCAGGTGGGGATCAACGAGCTGAACCAGCACCTGCGCGGCGTGAGTGGTCCGGGGGTCTTGAACTCCACAGTCGCCTACTCGCCCGCCCCCCACTCACGTACGGCGTACTGGCCAGAGGAGCCCCTGGCTGGCGAGACGTGGGCGACGGCTCAGGTAGCGGGGGCGGCGGCACCGGCGGAAGCCGCACTGGGACGAGCGGCACCGACAACGGCGGTGGAACTGATTGCCGGGCGGCGGGTCTTTGGATTGATCTACGCCAACGCACGGGACCCGGCGATTGGGGCGGGATGCCAGATCAATGCGTCGTTCCTCGAGAGCCTGCTGAAGTCGACGTGCGACACCAGTCTTGCGAGCAGCCAGACTCGGTTCGATTTCACGCAGGCCTCGATCGCGGCGGATGTGAAGCAGCAGGAGGCAGGGCCGAACGATGTGCTGTTTGTGTACATCGCCACGCATGGGGTTTTCGCCAATGGGACCCGGCACATGCTTTTGTCGACCCGGTCAGCCGGTGGTGTGGCCGATATCGACCGCAAGGGGCTGTTCGAATCCCTCCGCAAGTCGAAGGCGGGGCTGAAGGTGTTGATCAGCGATGCGTGCGGCAGCGTGAGCGGGGCGCGGGCGGCGGCGGCTGTCGTCCGGGGAACGCGGACGCCGACGTTCCCCCTCTTCACCCTGCTCTTCTCGACCACCGGCGAGGTGAATGTCAATGCGGCCCGATCTCCGGAATACGCCCTGTACATTTCCCAGAACACGGTGAACGGTGGCGGGATTTTCACCCGGACGTTCTGCGACGAGGCGGTTTACGGAACACCCCCCGCAAGTGCCGCCTTGACCGAGTGGGACCGCTTCTTCAATGGCGTCGGTCGCAAGGCGAACCAGGTGGTGATGAACAACGTCGGGCTGCCGAATGGAACCGTGGCGAACCTGCGGCAACCGTATCCCTGCAAGTTCGACAGCCAGGGGCGGGAAATTCCGTACCCGGTGAGTTGACGGGACTTCCAGTTTCAAACGGGGTGACCAGGGTGCGGTGCCCGGGTCGGGTGTGATTCTTCAAGCGGTGTGAAGAGGGAGACGGGGACATGACGGTGGGACTTCGCAGGCTGGGCTGGGGTGTGACGTGGGTGGTGGGACTGGCGCTGGTGTGCCCGCCGGCCCAAGCCGGGGGACTCTGCCGGTCGGCCAGGTGCCGACCGCTGACAACCACGACCCCGGCCGCCCCAATGGTCTATGCCTGGCCGATGGTCGTCGGCACCGCCTCCCCGGCACCCGCCGCTCCCACCGTTGCAGGGGCCGAGATGATTCTGGTGCCACTGGGCATCGAGGTGGTCCGGGGAATCTTCGGAGAGATTCGCCGGCGGAACGAGAGCGGAGAAAGTCTCCTGCCCCGCCCGACGTCACCCACGGCTGTCCCCGATTGTCCGCTGAGTGACACTGCGAACACGCAGGAAGACGGAGACATCACCGACATCAAGTCGCGGCTCGAGGGAATTCACGCGAAGCTGGGGATCGGCCCGACCCCGTCGGTCCCCAACGTGACCCCGCCAACACCCGTCTCCCCTCCAGCCCCAAAGCCAAGCGTGCCCGGTGTCTTCCCGGCGACCGCAACGCCGCCGGCTCCGAATGACCCGTTGTAAGCGGGGCGAGAGTGAATCTGGGGGGCCGAGTTGATTTCCCGCGTCGCTGCACGACCAGCGTCTGAGGACCAGCGGTGCAACGCACCAGTGATGCCCCTCTTCGGGGGGAGAGCGAGGTGCGCATCGGGAAAACCGAGAGCAACACCGCACTTCCTGAGAAAGCATCTCCCCTTCACTTCCCCTCCGGCACAGCCGGCAGTTCCTGATCCCCAATCGTCTTCAGTCCCGCCCGGGGGATCACGCCGATCACGTAGCGGAAGCCGGGGCGGAGGTCGAGGGTGGCGAGGGCGAGGAGGTCGAGGGCGCCGTTGGTGTGGCGGACCTGCAGGTTGAGACGGCCGCCGCGGGTCGTTTGGACGACGACCAGCACCTCTTGGTAGTCGATCTGGGGGATCTCACCGGCCAGTGTCCACGTGTGCCCGAGGAGGAGTGATCCTGGGCTTTTTCTGCGAATTTGTCAGGGGTGTCCTGGGGCGGGTCAATTCTATTTCTGTTCGCCAATGACAGGCCCGTGGTGACTATTCGCAGCAACCGACGTATCCCCGCCCCACCGCGTCATTAAAACGCGAGATGTCGAGACGGAGTTGGCAAGCTTGTCGTTCGATGGCCAATCGTGACTCGCGGATGGACTGATCCTGTTGTTTCAGCTTTTCCTGGATTTCAGGAACTCGCCCCCCCGCCCGCAACAGTTGTTGCTCGATGACAATTTCCCGAATCGTGGCGGACGTTTTGAGTCGCTCCTCTTCAAGCTTTCGGCTGGTGTCTTTCAAAACACCAAATGTGTCACCCATGCGCCTCAGGTGGCAGCGAATTGAACAGGATTCCGTCGCTTCATTCTGACATTTGGCAAATTGGCGAATTGCAGCAAGTCGCGACTTGATCGCGGAGGCGCTGACATCGGACAACCGAAGGTCGACCGTTTGTCCCTTTCGAACCTCCGCGATCGTGAGTTGTCTTGATGACTCTCTTGATAACTTGTACGACGAATCGCAATGGCACGCCACTTTCCACCCCGAGGTCGACCCATGCGCAATCTCCACGTCGGCAGAGCTCCCGGTCTTGATCCGATATTTGACATTGCGGGTCTGATTGAACGTCAGATGACCGTCAACGAGGCGACACAACTCGGAAGTCTTGGCAGCCTTGATCGTCCGCGTCACCTCAATCGATCGCTCCTGGCCGAATCCGTAGTGTGTCGCGGGTTGGGGAGGAAAGTCCTTCCCCGTGGCGACTGGGAAGCGCTGATCGTCCTCAATGACCGCGATCGTACCGGACGCCGGGAAGACCTTCGCCAAATGTTCCCCAGTGGAAGTGAATCTCACGGTATTTTCGGGAAAACCGGTGATCGTGGACCCGTCACTCGTTGGGTCAGCCGGAGGCTCAAACAGCCAACCCCGTTGGACAGAGACATTCAGCGAATCATCGTCAGGTTTCGTCCGCCCGATCCGCAGAACACTCGTCGCCCCCGCCGTAATTCCGACCTTCGCCAAGTGGAATACTGGTGCTGATGGACCCTGCGCAGGTTCTTTCAGATCGAACACGGCCAGATCAATGTCATTCCAGTCGCTGGCCGTGGGATTGTGAATTGTAAACCATGGCACCACACCCACATTCGCTGGGTGCGGCGGCGGCTGGACAGTCATTCGATACTCGACCTGCCAGTTCTTTGCTGGCATCGAAAAACCAAATGCAACCTCGATAGACTTCTCCCCATCAGATTGACACTCGACCCGAAGATACTGCCTGTCTTTACTGGATGTTGAGACGATCGACGACTGATAACTCGTCGCTCCCCTGACAACAATCGACTCAAGCACAGGCTGTCTCAGGGCCTCGTCATTCGGCAAGTCAACTTCAAACACCTTGTGTTGCGAGTCGATCGTATAGTGGAACACCATGTGCTGGGGGAGACTGGCATTCTCGGGTGGAGTTGTCGCGGGCTGGCGGTACAGATCGACTCTGGTCAATCTCCCGCAGTGAGTCTCAGCCTGGGCAATCCCCGGTCTCGAGGCCAGCACGACAACGAGACTCCACAGCCACATCGACAGCGCAGTAAACCCCAAATCATGCTGACGGCATGGGGTGCGAAGTCTCACCTGCACAGCAACACTCCTGTTTCCTGAGGGACAACACCAGTTGCAGTTTCAACATCACAATAACCGGCGCCACAACCTCACAACAGGCAAACCAGGAAGCCTGGGCGATTTACCGCGATTCAGAGCTCCTCCAATCCACCAAACTGCCTCCGCACAAGTAAGCGACTTTTCCGTTTTTGCCGTCGACGACCGTCGCTCAGGCAAAGACTCAAGGCCGAAGAACCGATAAATCCGCTGTGATCCGAAGCGCACTGGCAAATCAGTGTGACCCGAGCGAGGCTGTCGGCCATGGAAAAACCTTGTGGAGGATTGGCAATGTCGACACGCAAGAAATGGATGGCGGCAATTCTCCTGGCATGTTCCGCAGTCGGACTGGCCGGCCCCAGCAGCGCACAGGCACAGCTTTGGGAGAAAACAACCTCTGTGGAACGGCTGGCGAAACACCTCGATCAACTGGAACGCCAGATCAACTCCTATGGTTCAGTCATCGCCAAGCAGCCCGATGTCTGGGGGCAGGCTCGTTTGACCCGGCATCGGTTCGAGTTCGAGCAGCAGATGCGATCCCAGCTTGGGGAATTCAAGTCGAATCTCAATGCGTCGATTTCCCGATCTGACCAGGCGTTTCTGCTCAGTGCTACAGCCCTGGGGGCCGCTACGGGGACGGGGACACTCCCGTCTAACGATGCACTGAATAATCAATTCAACAATTTCAACACAGTTGTTTCCGAACAGCCGGCAACACCAACCGCAACCGGCCAGGTGACTTCCAAGACCGGAACTGTTGGCTACACGGCGTTTTCAAACCTGCCGGCCCGTATCAGTCCAGAGTCGTCAAAAAAAATGCAGGTGTCACTGGAACCGACGATCTATCTCGATCAGATGGCACGTTATCTGAATCATCTGCAAGAGCTGCGGCGAATCAGCGAAGGCGATGACACGGCCGATTCTCCCGGCTATTCGATGAACCTGGTGCGTGTTCCCGTGTCCGTCCTTCCGGGAAGCAAGACCCGCACCGGTTATGGAGCGGAAATCACATTCACGGCGACCCCTTACCTCAGCGAAGAGTTGCTGCCGCAGTTTTTCCGTAACTTGGTGATCAATGATCTGGTGGATCTGCTGGGAGTGGCAGTCGCGAAAACTTCAGAGATAATGTACTTGGAAATGCTTTCCGAGGAAGCCAAACAAATAGGGGATACGGATTCAAATCGTAATAAGAACGCTGAGCGGTCGCTACAACCGATTCAGATGCCTGAAGCACCAGTCAAAGTTAAGACGCAATCACCTCAACGAGAATACCAGAAACAAATGTGGGAGTCTGCCTACATGAGCTTTACCGGACTCACGCTGAATCCCGGAGCTGAGGTAACCATGCAAGCAAATGTGGAAAAGGCCAACAAAAACCCCGTCGGCAAAACGCCTAACAGCAATCGCTTTCGGAGGAGTCGGTCACCGCTGCCGCCAAGTCAAGTCAATGATGTGGTGGGAAATGATGAAATGATCAAGCTGGCAGGAATGGTGCTGGTCGCACAAGCGGAAAAAATGCGGGGGATGAAGACATCCCACGCCAATCTGTTGGACATCCGCGGTTGGTTGAAAGAGGAGTTGGATGCCGCATATGACGCCCTCACGCTGCCCGAGAATGTGCATCTTTGGGAGTCTTCAGATCTTCCAGCGCTGTGTCGATTGAATAACAACAGTTTACTTACGCAGAGAAGACAAGCATTCTTCCTCGATCAACTTGAAGGGGAGGAACCGCAGGGCGTGTTAAACACCCTTGGGTTCATGATCGTTCTCGAGGCTGCACTCTTGAACGAACGGCTGATCGCCGACATGCGACAGGTGGCGGCCGACAAGGGCTGCGCTTGCCTGCCTGCCGCAGACGGACTGCAATTCCACTATCCAAATCCTTCCCCCGAGGAGCGTTCGCTCTTCAATGAGTATGTCCGCTGTCGCTGGCCCATTCATGTCTTTGCCCTCGATCCAATGACCCAGGATCAGAATGTGGCCGACGCCTTCAGCCGACGGCGCGAACTGCAACTCGCATTGGCCATCGCGTTCACCAACGGCCGGCTCAATGCCAACAATCTGACACGGTATGCCCGCCGTCTCGAACTGGACATGGAAACCATCGCCCTCAACCGGACTGCGCTGGGTTTCTCTCATGGCGAAGATACATTTGGGTGGCGGTTTTATCCCCGCGTCCAGACCCCTCCGGAACGGGGCAATCTGACCGTCGCGTTCCACGAGCTTCTGGTTGGCGGCCCAACCCGTGACGACGACCTCAGGCAGCGTCAACTCGAACCTGGCATGCGGGAATGCGTCGCGGTCGTGATCATGCCGTCGTTCGTGCCGTATGTCACACTCGAATCGCACAGTCGCTGGTTCCCCACCACCGGCTGCTGTACTCCGAGGAAAACGGAACCGTCGGCCCACGAGGCGGCGAAGCTCAGCAAGCTGGTGCGAACGATGGAGGATCTGGCCGAAGCCTGCGTGCATGATGAACATCGATACCGCCAGGGGGATGTGGGCCGATTGTTGCAACGGACGCAGCAACTCGCCGCCCGACTGCCGATGCAGTCGCAAATGGTCCAGATTCCCTACGAAAACACACTGGGGGGCTTTGAGCTGTTCAGTGATGGAACCAACGACCTGGCCCCCGAGTTGGTGGGTTTTTACGGCGAACCGGGGATCGATCCCTCCCGGGAAACGCGGATGTTTCTTGTCGGTGATCACTTCAGCATTCACGACACGCGTGTGATTGCCGGGACTTTGCCGGTCGAGTTCGATCTGATCAGTCGGCAAGTCATGGAAGTCCGCATTCCGGCGGGTGTTCGCGTTACCCGACATCGCAAGCTGAAAGCACAGCAGGCGGCGAACACCGGGGACCAAAAGAGCCTGCCAGGAGGAGATGGCGTACTGCAATATGTCGACGTCCACATTGCAACGCCCTATGGCACAAGCAGCCACCTGGAAGTCCCGGTGTATCGGCCCGATGAGTCCGACGAGACCGGAGCGGCTGACGAAGTGGGAGTGGTTGACGATTTCACCTGGGGAACGACGGACACGTTCGTCCAGATCAACTACAAAGAAGATGCGAACGGCGATCGGACATTCCACTCGCTTCAGCGAGGCCTGCCCAACCGCCTCGAGATTGCGGCTCCCAAGGGAACCCTGCCTCTGCCGCCAACCGAACTGCAATTCAGCATGGTGACCAATGGTGGAATAGTCGTTTTGCCGGCTCCGATCAAGTTGGAAAAGGTCCCGTTTGACGCGCGCCGCGGTTGTTACGTAATTCGTGGCGATGCCTTCGACACGCTTTTCAGCCTTGCCAACATGACAGCGGTCTTCACTTCCCTGCAGCAGGGTGGTCTGCAGCCAACCGATGAATTCCGCGTCGTCGCCTCGTTTGTCGTGACCACAGCAATGCCTTTCCCCCCCGATATTGCCGGTGAGCTCTCTGTGACCGTGCGATTGGAGAAGAAGTGATGGAAGAGTCGCAGCGCAGGTGGAATCCATAGCCAACTCCGGAATTCGCTCAGGCGGTCAACCCGTTCTGAGTTTGCCAAGCGGCCATATCTGCCGGCGGCCGAAATCGCCCAGGAACTCGATGTCTCATGCGAACAACAGGGCCACTCATTGTCTGTGGGTGTGCTGAGTGTGCAGTCATCTGACACCGCCCGATTTATTGTCAACCCGACCCTGAAATCGACTGGCAACGAAACAGACCGGGAGTTCGAACCAAGGTTGGCTCCGTCCCGCTCCTCGGCCTCCCCCCGGCCCGTGCGCGGCTTGCTTGCGGTCTACGGCCAATTGAATTCCCCCCCCACCCGTGAAGCGGGTGGGGTCCGGATGAGGCCTTACATGGATGACGGCGTTTCCACCGTCTTCCCATGCGGGCGGAGGCCGCGCCCGATGCTGACGCCCGGACTCCCGCACGGCAAGATGCTCTCCCACCAACGGCGAAACACCTTCCGCACAACTGATCATGTGTGCATTTATTCAAACACTTCGGGCTGACGGGGACTGGACGGATAAGTTTTTAAACTTGTCCCACGTTGGACATCTTATTTGTTCATTAGTGTTCACTATTGCATTCCCTGGCAGATGGTATACAAAACAACCCATTCCACTTCTTGATTACCACAGGTGTCTTCATGTCACGCTACACACGAATGCTTCGCAAACAAGCCAAGGCAGCTGCCAAGACCGGTCACAAGGGGACCTTTTCTCACGGGAAAACGTCAATACAACCGAGGGCAACCCTCGACGGATCGCCTTCCGATGGAGTCTCCGCGTATGTTATAGCCGCCGGTACCAATGGGTCTCTGGTCCTGCATCCGCTCGATGTTGATCACCCCTCTGTTCATACCTGTTCAGAGAATTATGTGAACAAATACATGCCACTCCCGGTTGCTCCGACCAATGCTGACATCGCGCCCCCTTCGCCACGAGAGACCGCCGCCGCGAGTCCCCCGAGTCCCACCAACCTCCTGCTCGACAACACGCCCAGCTCCGGCGGGGCCGCCGGGGAGACTCGCCCGGTCACGGTGAATGGTTCCCCCCAGACAACCCGGCCCCATCCGATCTCCCCTCACCTCGAAGGCTGGATCTGGCCCGGGAAGATCCGGACGGGGGAACTGGTGGTCCTCGTCGGTGAATCAGGAGCCGGGGCGTCGACGGTGACGTCGGACTGGATCGCCCGGCTCACGCGGGGCATGTCCTTCCCGGGCTGCCGTCCGCAAGACCATCACCCGGTGGCCGAGGTACTGCTGTTCAACTCCCTCGAAGACTACTCCCGCACCGTCCTCCCCCGGTTGGCCGAGATGGGTGGCGATCCGGGGAAGGTGCTGCTCGCCTCGGATCAACTGCTCGCCTGGGGGGCGGGGGAAATCCCCGGGGATCAGCCCCCGCTGGAGGGACGCGAGGCGCAGACCCGGGTCCGGCTGCATACTGCGGCGGCGCTCGAAAAGCTCGATCAGCTGCTCAAACGCCGTCCCAACATTCGGCTCGTGGTGATCGACCAACTGAAACTCTTCCTGCGGACTGACAGCGAGCGGGTCTTCGAAGGACTGATCCAAGAGTTGACCGCCATCGCCCGGACCAACGACGTGACGCTGGTGCTAACGCAAGGCCCCGATGCCTTCCGCAAATCGGGGGGACCGGCCCGGTATCTCAAAAGCCCGTCGCTGGTGCAATGTGCCCGCAGTATCTGGCGGGTGGTGGCGTCGGAGGAGGGTCCGTTTGGAGATCGCGTGCTCGACTGTCTGAAAATGTCGCATCCGGTGCGGAAGGAAAAACCGGGGCCGTGGCACCTGCGGCTGCCGGCGTTCGGGCCGTTGGAATGGGTGCGGGGGAATGGCGGAGCGTTACTCGCCTCAACCGCCACGTCACATGAGCAGGCGCTGAAGACGGCGTGCCGCATGGTTGAACGGGTACTACAGGTGAACGAAGGAAAGACCACCTGGGACGTGCTGGTGCACGACGCGAATTCTGCCGGGATTGAACTGCGCTGGCTGCGCGAGGCGATCTACAAGATGAAACTCGAGTCAGCGTTCGACCTGCAGCAGAATCAGCAGCAGATGGTCCGGCACCTCGGGTATGCCGAGGAGATGGTCTTGATGCAGAACATCACCGACATGGACAACAGCCCGTCGCACGAAGATCTGCCCCTCTACCAGCAACGGCAACTCGATCCTCCGCTCCGCTGGGGGGATGAACGGCCGACTTGGGAAGAACGGTTTGCCGAGGCGGCTCAGGAAACCAGCCGGATCCCCCACCAGAACGTGTTCCCGGACGACCTGGCGGTCCAGGACGAGACCGGCCCGCACACATCTGACGAGCTGGCCGAAGTGCCCGCGGCGGGTCAGGCCGGCAACCGGAATGGGGAAACCACCGCCGCCCCAACCGGAGAGGGACCCCGCTTTATAAAACCAAAAGTCACTTCCGGGGGTGACCAGAGGGTTGCCTCCCGTACTTGGGACGCCTCGACCGACCTGGAAGAGGGAGCCGACGAGGACTTGGGGTGGAATGACGAGGTCGCCAACCCCACCGGCCACCTCACCGAGGTGGTCTGAGGTCGTTGGCGGTCCACTTTGCGGTATACCCCCCACCCGGGGGCCGCCCAAGGTCCGCGCCGTGGAACAAGTTTGAAAACCTGTTCGTCCAAAGCGTCGTACCAGAACAATCCCCTTCGCTCAGCCGCACAAGGCCCCGACAATCGAACCGCGTGTGAGGAGGACGGACTGGACGAACAAGTTGGAAAATCCGTTCCACGAACGCTGTCGGGAATGCGACAGGCGAACGCTCGGATTTACTTCCCCTCCGGCACAGCCGGCAGTTCCTGATCCCCGATCGTCTTGAGTCCCGCCCGGGGGATCACGCCGATCACGTAGCGGAAGCCGGGGCGGAGGTCGCGGGTGGCGAGGGCGAGGAGGTCGAGGGCGCCGTTGGTGTGGCGGACCTGCAGGTTGAGACGGCCACCGCGGGTGGTTTGGACGACAACAAGCACCTCGTGGAAGTCGATCTGGGGGATCTCACCGGCCAGCTTCCAGTTGTGCCACAGGTCCGAAAGTTCCTGCTGCGTGCCAATCACCGCCGGGGGTTCACCCAGCAGGTTCTCGTCGTCGACCGAGCCGCGCCAGAGAACCAAGACGGGCACCTTCGTCGGCTGGGCTTCGTCCTGCGCCTGCGCGGACGAACCGCCCCAGAAGCTGGTGCCGGTCGTGTTCGGGCCGAGATCGCCCAGGACCAACGCCGCCAAGGCCAATCCGATCACACCACCCATCAGTCGAGTCCGCATGCTGTTGCTCCGTCTGTGCTGTTTGTCCAAAGAGGAAAACCGGTTGCTGCCGAGTGGCGGAAGTATACCGTCTCGCCGTCGGCGTGACGTGTCCTGGACGGTGCAATCGGAAAGTTCGGTGCCACCGGTTGGGCTGGCTGTCGACGGAGGATCCGACACGACGCGCGCTGGCACCACCCGCGTCGTCCCCCCGCACAGCCTCCGCAGCCTGCCCGACAGCTCCCTTCCCCCTTGATTGCCCCCCGCCAATTCGCCACAATTCTGCTTGCATCAAAGTGTGCCTACCCGTCGTCCGATGGCGTTGGAAGAAGGGTGGCTTGCGTCCCGCCTGTTGCCGGTCTGATCCTCTCCGGATCTCTCCGGATCCCCCCCTCTCCAGCCGTCGCCCCCCTCAGGCCCCGGTCGGAGCCTGCCGTCTTTCCGGGAGTTTGCCCCCCATGGCTGAACCCTGCCCGCTGCTGTCGGCTGTCGTCGGTTCCCCCTCCCACGGAATCAGCGCTGCCGCCGCGACAACGCTCCAGCCATCGAACAACCTCGTGCCCCAGTCCCCGCCCCACACCTGGGCCCGCGGGAGGTCGGGCGTAACGCGGTTGGTCTCGAGGGGAATGCGGCTCGGCTGCCTGGCCATCGCACTCGTGGCGGGGCTGGCCCTGACCATTCAAGCCGACGAAGAACCGTTGCGGGTGCAGATCGACCGCCTGATCGCCCTGCAGACTCCCAACTACGCCGAGCTCGCCGCCCCCCTGGCCGACGATGCCGAATTCCTGCGTCGGGTGACCCTCGACCTCACGGGAACCATTCCCACCTCGGCGGTCGCCCGGGCATTCCTGGTCGACGCCAATCCGCAGAAGCGCGAGCAACTGGTCGACCGGCTGCTGGCGAGTCCCGAGTACGCCCGCCACATGCAGCGGCAGTTCGATGTCGCCCTGATGCGCCGCCTGCCGCAAAAGAATGTCCCCATTCCGGAATGGGAGAAGTTCCTGCGCGAGAGCTTTGCGGCGAACAAGCCGTATGACCAACTGGTCCGCGAGATCCTCACCAACGACGGTTCCGACGCCGCGAACCGCGGTCCCGCCCGGTTCTACCTCGACCGCGATGGTGACCAGCACGTGATCACCAAGGATGTGGCGAAGCTCTTTTTGGGGCAGAACTTCGAATGCACCCAGTGCCATGACCATCCGCAGATCGACGACTTCAAGCAGGACCACTACTACGGCATCTCGGCGTTTTTCGTCCGCAGCTTCGTGATGACCGACAAGGAGAAGAAGGTGGTCTTCGCCGAGAAGGCTGACGGCGAAGTGACCTACGAGTCGGTGTTTGAGATCCGCGACAAGATCTCGAAGGGGCCACGCAGCACCCTGCCCCGGTTCATCGAGGCGAGCCTGATCAGCGAGCCCAAGTTCGACAAGCCGGAAGAAGCGTATGCAGTCAAGCCGGACGACAAAGACAAAGAACTTCGCCCAGTCCCCCGTTTCAGCCGGCGGGCCAAGTTCGCCGAGTTTCTGGCCTCGGGCGAGAACCGGCGATTCTGCCGGACGACGGTGAACCGGGTTTGGGCGATGCTGCTGGGCCGGGGGATTGTGCATCCGCTCGACCTGGACCACGCGGGGAATCCGCCGTCGCATCCACTGCTGCTGGCGCATCTGACCGAGCAGTTCGCGGCCCATCGGCTCGACCTGAAGTGGCTCATCCGCGAGATCGTGCTGAGCCAGACGTACCAGCGTTCGAGCCGGTCGGCCAAGCCCGACGTGAATCCCCCGGATGCGACGTTTGCCCGGGCGATTCTGAAGACCCTGACCCCCGCCCAATTCGCCTGGGGGACGATGCAGGGGACGGGAGAAGTCGACGCCCATCGGCTGGCGTTGGGAGACATGGCGAACGAACAGACCCTGTACGACAAGCTGATTGGCTACGAACAGCGGTTTGTGCAGTTGTTTGGTGGTGAGCCGGGCAAGCCCCCCGCAGGCTTCGAAGCGACCGCCGACCAGACGCTGTTTTTGTCCAACGACCCGGCCATCACGCAGATGGTGCGGCCGAAGGCGGGGAACACGGTCGACCGGCTGCTGAAGCTGCCCGCCGACAACATTCCCGCGATTGCCGAGGAGCTGTTCCTCAGCACGCTGACCCGGCTTCCCACAGCCGAGGATCAGGCCGACGTGCAGGCCCTGCTGACCGGGGTTCCGGCGGAAGCCCGACCCGAGTTGCTGTACGAGTTGGTGTGGGGAGCGGTCTCATCGGCCGAGTTCCGCTTCAACCATTGATGACCCAGGTCCCGCCGGGACCCGTGCCATGCCTCCCGGGAACAACCGGGAGAGTGGCCCTGTCTCCCCGGGTCTGTTTGCGAACACTGTCCTGAATTCCCCCACGTCACCCGAGCTCACCGTTTTTCGGAGTTCTGCCATGCGACATCGTCATGCCTGCGGATCGGCCGCCCACTTTTCCCGCCGGGGCTTTCTGCAGACGGGGGTGGGGGCGATGGGAGCAGTCGGCTTCACCGGGATGACCGCCGCGAGCGGGGCCGAGGCGTTGGCCGGTCAGCAGAAGCAGGTGGTGGTCTTCTTCCTCGCCGGCGGGGTGAGCCAACTCGAGACCTGGGACCCGAAGCCGGGGACCGACACGGGGGGCCCCTTCTTGACCATTCCGACCTCGGTGCCGGGGACGCATTTCTGCGAACTGCTGCCGTACACCGCGCAGCAGGCGCATCACCTGGCGGTGATTCGCGGCGTGAACACGGCGGAGGATGACCACGGCAAGGGGGCGTACATCATGCAGTACGGCCACCGCGAGACGCCGGGGTTCCAGTACCCCAGCCTGGGCTCGGCCTTCGCGCAGCAGCTGACCGCGGCGAGCAATCCGCTGCCGGGCTACCTGACGATCAACGGCGGTGGGGCGACGTCGGAGCCGTCGTTTCTGGGACCGCAGTTCGCCCCGATCAACCTGAGCGGCACCGCCCCCCCGGCCAACCTGAAGCTGCCCGATGGGTTGGCCGAGGAGCATGACCGCCGACGGCGCGAGTTGCGGGCGAAGCTCTCGGGACGGTTTGCCCAGGGGCGGGCGAAGGCGGAGACCGAGGCGTACAACGGCTCGTTTGAGCAGACGGCCCAGCTGCTGGCGAAGAAGGATGTGTTCGACTTCTCGAAGATCACCGATGCCGACAAGGCACGTTACGGCAAGGGAGAGTTCGCCCAGCACTGCCTGATGGCCCGGCAACTGGTGGAGTCGGGAGTGACGTTCACCAAGGTGACGCACACCAACTACGACACGCATTCCGAGAACTTCAACTTCCACATTGAGCAGCTGGGGGAATTCGACCGGCCGTTCGCGATGTTCATCCAGGACCTGGCCGACCGGGGCCGGCTGGCGAACACGCTGGTCATTGTGATGAGCGAATTCGGCCGGACGCCGCGGATCAATCACCTCGTGGGGCGCGATCACTGGAGCAAGGCGTGGTCGGTGGTGGTGGCCGGGTGCGGGATCAAGGGGGGCGCGGTGGTCGGGAAGACCAACGAAAACGGAACGGCCGTGATCGACCGCGAGGTGAATGGCGGGCACCTGTTCCACACCTATTACAAGGCGGTGGGGCTCGATTCGTCGAAGGCGTTCTGGCACGAGGGGCGTCCCTTCAACAAGGCCGATCCGAAGACCGAGGCGATCTCGGAAGTGCTGGCGTAAGCGGTCGCTGGCTGGTGTGTTTGGCCCGGGCTGTGCCGTGCGCTGGCGAGCCCGGATTTCTGGGAATGAAGTTCGGGGCTGTCTGCCATGTGTGTGCCTTGTGACCTGCGGCGTGTGAAGAACCTGGCCCTGGGACTGTGCGGGGTGCTGCTGACGTGGGGCGGGATCTTCGCCCCGACCGGCGCGGCCCAGGAGCAGCAGCCCCAGACGGCGGCAGAAGCCCCGGCGGCACCGGCAGCACCGGCGGCCGCGGAGCATCCGGCACTGGTCTTCGCCCGGAAGGACCTGGTGCGGTGGACGGCCCAGGTCGAGGTAGCCGCCAAGGGGGTGGCCGAGCGCCAGGCGCAACTCGACGCGGTGATGAAGGGGATCGCCGACGCGAAGGCGGCCCAGCAGGCGGCCGACAAGGCTGTGACCGACGCCGCAGCGGCCCTGACCGCCGCCGAGCAGGCGAAGGCAGCGGCCGAAAAGTCGTTTGCCGAGGCGGTGGAGAAGAAGAAAACGGCTGACGCGGCGAAGGCCGATGCCGATGCCAAGGTCCCCCCGGCCGAGGCGGCGGTCAAGCCGGCGACTGACGCGAAGGGGGCAGCCGACGCGGCGGCGGGGGCGGTCCAGGCGCAGTTGAAGATCGCGCAGGAACGGGTGGCCCTGTTGGAGAAGGGGCCGATCAAGCCCGACCCGGTGGGGGCCCGGCTGCTGAATACCGCGACGCACGACCGGCCGTATCTCGCCTGCCGGTTTGATGCCCAGGGAACGCAACTGTTCGCCGGGGCGCAGGACAACAACCTGCACCGCTGGGACATCATCGCGGGTCCGACGCTGCACCAGCCGGGGCATTCGAGCTGGGTCGGGACGCTGCAGTTGATTCCCCAGTTGAACCAGGCGGTTGCGGGGGGACATGAAGGGAAGCTGACGTGGTGGTCGGACCTCGACACAACGCCGAAGGTGGTGCGGGCGATTCCCGCCCACAAGGGGTACCTGCGGGCGGTGGCGGTGAGCCCCGATGGGACGCTGATCGCCACGGGGGGGAACGACACGATGGTGCGGGTCTGGTCGGCGGCGGACGGGTCGCTGGTGAAGGAGCTGCCCGGTCACGAACGGCACGTCTACAACGTGGCGTTTCATCCTTCGGGGAAATACCTGGTGTCGGGGGACCTGGTGGGGGTGTTGAAGCAGTGGGAAGTCGGCTCGTGGAACCACGTGCGCGATCTCGATGCGAAGGTCTTGTGGAAGTACGACGCGGGGTTCCAGGCGGATGTGGGGGGGATTCGGGCGATCGACTTCTCTCCCGATGGAAAGCTGCTGGCGGTGGGGGGGATCACCGAGGTGAGCAACGCGTTCGCCGGGGTGGGGATTCCCGCCGTGGTGCTGTTCGACTTCGAAATGGGGAAGCAACTGCGGGTGATGAAGCCGAAGGAGAACTTCCAGGGAAGTGTCTACGGCCTGCGGTTCCACCCGACCGAGCCGTTTTTGGTGGCGGCGGGGGGCGGGAACGGGGGGGCCCTGTGGTTCTGGAAATTTGAGGAGGACAAGTCGTTCGCCGACGTGAAGCTGCCGGGGGTGGCGTATGATATGACGCTGCATCCGGATGGGCTGCGGGTGGCGGTGGCATTGTTCGACAAGACCTTGAGGATTTACGATCTGGGTCCGAAACCGGAGATGCCGGCGGCCGCGGCGGCCCCGGCGAAATAGTCCCCCTTCCCGCTGTTGGAACCTCCCTGATGTCGGCTGGTGCTGAAGAAGGGGAGACAGGGTCCGGCGGGGACACAGTCTACCGATCAATGGGAGAGGCCCCGTCCCCCAAGCCGAGACGGTTGTCGGGACGGTCTGGACTGCAGTTCGCCCGCACGTTAGTCCTGCGGGTGGTCGTGGGGTTCGGACTGCTGGCGATACTGACGGTCTGCTGGCTCTCGGTGGCGGCACCGTTTGCGGAGGTACGGCGTGAAGCGGCGTCGGTCGTTATGTGCCTCTGGGGCTGGCTGGGGACGGGACTCGCGTGGCTGGCCATGGCCCAGGGACGGCTGGCGGGGGTCATCCAGGACAAGCGGGCGTGGTTCGATCTCTCGCGGCCATTGGAGCCCGGGATGGAACGAATCTTCCTCCTGAAGCCTGCCAGTGACTGGGCCGCCATACTGTGTACGCTAGTGGGCCTGCTGCTGGCCGGCGTATGGGGGATCGTCCTCTGGCTGGAGCAAAACAACGCGGGCGTCTGGTTCATCGCCTGGCTGCTGGTGTTGTTGTCGCTGGGGGTTGGGTTTCTCAGCATTCTCTGGCGACGCGTGACACAGATGATGGTGCTGACAGGGGACCGCATCATCTGGCACCTGGGGCCCTGCCAGGTGCAGATTCCCTACGCTCAGCTGGAAGAGGTGCTGCGTGGCTCACGCCGGGTGTCTTTCGAATCGGACCGGCGGGAAATCGTGCTGGTGACACGGGGGATGATGACGATGGTGGCCCATCCCCGATTGCCAATCTGGCTGCTGTACTGGTTGTTGCCCCGACGTGAGCTGGTCGTTCAATCAGGACTGGCGCATGAGAGCTTTCGATTCCGACCGGTGCATGAACTGCTCGCCCTCGAGGCGCTCGCGGAACACGCGCCGCACCTGGTCGCGCGGGGCCCCGGCCTGCTGGTGCGACGGTCCGACGACCGAACGGCCGCTCCCACCGGCGAAACGGCACGCAGCGAGCTGCAGCAGGCCCTGGCCGACCAGGCGGACCAGCGAGTCAACCTCGTTCCGAACCCGTTCCGGAGTGTTCTGCTCAACCTGTTCATCTGGCTGGCTTTCCCCTCTCTCGCGTTGATCCTGCTCGACAATGCCCCCTCAGGATTTCTGGAGGGCATCGACCTGCAGGGCTGGTTGCAGGTCTCGTTCGTCGCCGGACTGCTGGGTTGGTTTCTGACCATGGGGTTATGGCTGCTGATGAGTCAACTGAAATTGCAGCGGAGCAAACTGTGCGATTTGCCCGGGCAACTCTCTCGGGAACGATCGTTCCGCCAGGCTCCCGGGCGCTGGGCGTGGCTCGGCTACCTGGGACAAGTCATTCGTCTGATGGTGTTGGGCTTGGGATTGCTGATGGTGGGTCCGGTTCGAGTGGCGACCGGATGGCCATACGTGGGGATTCTCGAGGGATTGGGAGCGGGACTCTGGCTGACCCTTGGAGTGCGACTGCTGCGGCAGGCCTGGATTGCCAACCGAGGCACGCTCTCGCTGCTGAACGATCGGGTGTTGTGTGACCGTGGCTGGACACGCGCGGCGATTGTGTACCAGGATCTCCAGGAAGCGATGTTGACGGCTTGCCCGGGTGGACCGGAAGAACCGGGAGAACTGCGGCTGCGTTCGGCAGTGCCGGTCAAGTTTCCCGCCCGCCGGAGCTGGTGGAGCATCCCACGATTGCCTCCCGTGGGCGGACTGGAGATTCCCCCCTACTGGCAGCACCGCGCGTGGCTCGTCACGCTCGCCGAGCCCGAGCGATTTCTGCGCGAACTCGGCCCGTACGTACCGCACCTGGTGCGATGCGACACC
>Ga0315904_10003009_pt1 | contig 25363 bp, 38 predicted proteins | sample LakEriMetagenome_6_FD_203529 | JGI IMG/M metagenome (GOLD analysis project Ga0315904, IMG submission 203529) | Freshwater fungal communities from buoy surface, Lake Erie, Ohio, United States - Buoy 12 MA120 | ecosystem: Environmental > Aquatic > Freshwater > Lake | place: USA: Lake Erie, Ohio... | reverse complement strand
AAACGGCCTTATTCAAAACGCTAAAAACAGAGGAGAAATAATAGAGTTAAACTACTGGAACGAAGTAGCACTCGAAATTAAAAAACGAATAGTATGACACCAAAAGAAAAAGCATTTGAATTATACAAAATGTATAATAATATAATAATAGACGAAGTAATTGAAATGAAGCTGGTTTATTTACTTATGACTGATAAAATGGCAAAAAAAGCAGCCTTAATAGCAGTTGATGAGATAATAGATTCATTACAAATAAAAAATTATCCACAAGCAGACCAGTACGAATATTGGAATGAAGTTAAACACGAAATAAATAAAATATGACACCAGAAGACAAAAAAGAACTAGACTACGTTTTAAAAGTAGCAACAAAAGTAGCAATAGGAATAGCAATAATATTTTTCGGATTACTAATTTTAACAAGTTACTTATGAGACTAGGAGATAAACTAGAATTTATATTCAGAGTAACCGGCATCCAATGGCTAGTAAAAAAAATCTATCCGAATTGCAACTGCGATAAAAGAAGAGATAAGTTAAATGAATTTAAAATCAATAGAAAATGACAAAAGAAGACTGGATATGGTGGCAGACATTCCGAGATAATTTAGGACATACAATTAGTAACGATGAGTATTTAAAAGTAAGTCAGTTACACGCTCATTACTTTGACCACAAAGTTAACTATCCTTGCAAGTGCAGTCCTAAAATAATTCAAAGTTATATCGATGATTTGAATGAATTTTACATAAAAAATCCAACACCAAAATTAAGATGAGCCAAGAGACATCACATCACAAATGGGAGAAAGGAATCATTTTACTTCTTACGTTAGACGGTTGGGATTTAGAATGGACCGGAGGAGAGTTTGAGCATTACGATGCAAGAGGCAAAACACCGAAAGGATTTGACTGCGTAATTGAGTTTAAATTAAGACACGCATACTATCCAACAAAAGTACTAGAGAAATACAAATACGATAAGTTAATGGAAATGGAGGATTGCTTAAAATTTTATTATGTATTTGACTCCAGAGGAAACTATCTTTATTATTTAGATTCGTTAGAACTGCCAGAGCAAAGTATAATAAATTGCAAAGTAAATGAGAAGTTTGGAAATTCAAATTTAATAAACAAATCTGTTTACTTTTTGTCAGAGAGCCAAGCATCATTAATAAATAAATACTAAAAATTTGTTAATAACATAAAAAAGATTATCTTTGTAAACAAACTAAAACCAAAATAATATGAATGAATTAATCAAAACAGAAGCTATACTCAAAGAGATAATAGCAGACAGAGAAAGAGCCAAAAAAGAACTGGCAGAGCAAATAGAGGAAATAACTAGACTAGTAACGATATGATAGTTTTAATAGATGCAGACAGTCTAATATGGAGCAGTTGTTATAAGCAAAAAGAAACTCCAGAGGATACCGGTTATCATAACATAGAAGAGGCCAAAGACAAATACAACGAGGTAGTAATGAAAATAATCAATACTATCGAACTGGACCACGAAGTCGATAAGGTTATAACATTCGCTGGAGCAAGAGGCAACTTTCGTAAACAGATAAGCAAAACATACAAAGCAAATAGAATAGGCAGAGAAGTTCCTCCAATACTAAATGAGCTGCAAGACTATGTCAAAGAGCAATACGATGCTAAAATAGGTTACGGAGTAGAGACAGACGATTTAGTAGCTACCTACTGGACAAATCTAACAGAGACATTCGGAAGAGACGAGGTAATAATCGTAAGCATAGACAAAGACTACAAACAACTCCCTTGCATTATATATGACTATCATTATAAAAAACAATGCTATCACAATATAACAGAGCAAGAGGCAAAGTATAACTTTTGGGAGCAAATGATAATAGGAGATACTGCCGACAATGTAAACTTCTGCAAAGGTTATGGAAGAGCATACTGTATGTTGGCATTTAAAGACTGCGTAAGCGATTATAATTATATTCGAGTAGTATTTAGTCTGTTTAAAAAAATACACAAGCAGAAAGCACGAGAGAGATTTATAGAATGTTACTTACTTTTAAAATTAAAAACAAAATAAATGGAATACAAATTAATAGCAAACGAGATAAAAGATACACTTAAAGTAAACGTATTTGAGAACTCACGAAAGAGACCAATAGTAGATGCAAGGAGTTTATTCTGTTACATACTACGCAAAGATTTTAATTTAACGTTACATAGTATAGCAGACATATACAAGAGCAAAGGAAAGAGATACAATCACGCAACAGTTATTCATTCAGTTAACAATTACGAGATAGCATCCAAAGACGATAAAAGACTTGAAGAGATAAGAGACAAAGTATTAAAACTAACTAATCCTCAAGCAGTACTCATAAATAGAATTAGAGACATATACGACATAGATAGATTACAAGGATTACACAACTTAATAGACTTTCAAGAGCAACAAATACAATAGCATATGGAAAGAATATATCACAGATATGAATATTGGGAATGTTATAAAAATGGATTCTTTCGCAATGTTTCTGGAGAAGAGAAAAAAGAGTTGTCAAAAAAAGTAATAGAACTTTTTACCGATACAAAATTGACTGAAAAATATATGAATAAAGTTATAAATGAATGGCATTATTCGTGTGAGCATAACCTAACAAATATATCCTTAAATAGAATAGCTTGGCTAGGTCAATCTGCTTGTTGTTTATATGCTAAAATACCTTATTCTATAACTATGGAAAATTGGCGTTATGTTGATGAGCAAAACAGAAATATAGCTTGTGAAATAGCAGACAAAATAATTAAACAATATCAAACCAAAAACAAACAATTATGCCTAAACATTATTTAAATCAAAACGTTTGCGATGCAAGTGTTGAAAGGATAAAATATACATTTGACAATTTTGAAAAAATATACCTTTCATTTTCTGCCGGTAAAGACAGTACTGTTATGCTTCATTTAGTAATGGACGAAGCTATTAAAAGAAATGTAAAAATAGGTTTATTAATAGTTGACTTAGAAGGTCAATATAAATTAACGATAGACCATATGACAGAATGCGTAGAAATGTATAAAGAAAATTTAGAGGTTTACTGGGTATGTTTACCTATACATTTAAGAAATGCAGTTTCAGTATTTAAACCTTTTTGGAAGTGTTGGGATAAAGAAGTAAAAAACGATTGGATTAGAGAAGTACCAAAATTAGGTATAACAGACGAAAATTATTTTCCTTTTTTTAGAGACGGAATGGAATTTGAAGAGTTTGTCCCAGAATTTGGAGAGTGGTATTCTCAAGGCAAAACTTGTGCTTGTTTAGTTGGAATTAGAGCCGATGAAAGTTTAAATAGATTTAGAACTATTGCCAGTGATAAAAAAATAACATTTAATCAAAAGCAATGGACCACAAAAGTAACAGACAACGTATTTAATGTATATCCTATTTATGATTGGAAAACAGAGGATATTTGGATTTATCATAGTAAAAACAAAAATAAAAGACACAATCATTTATACGACCTTATGCAAAAGTCTGGTTTATCTATTCATTTGCAAAGAATTTGCCAACCGTATGGAGACGACCAAAGAAGAGGTTTATATTTATTTCATTTAATAGAGCCAGAAACTTGGGCAAAAGTAGTAGCAAGAGTAGAGGGTGCAAATAGTGGTGCTTTATATGTTCAAGATACCGGAAATATAAATGGATATGGTAAAATAACAAAACCAATGCATCATACTTGGAAGTCTTTTTCTGAATTAATATTAAATACTTTGCCACAAGTAACCTCTGAACATTATAAAAATAAAATATACACTTTTGTAAAGTGGTGGGAAGAGAGAGGATATATTGACGGATTACCAGACGAAGCTCCTAGCATTTTAGAAAGTGAAAGAGTAGCTCCTAGCTGGAGGAGAATTTGCAAATCACTATTAAGAAATGATTATTGGTGCAAGGGATTAGGATTTACTCAACACAAAACAGATGCATATAATAAATATTTGAAACTAAAAAAAGAACAAAGAGAACTAAACAATTTTAAACTATAACATTATGACAACAAAAATTATTGAATTGATTAACGAATTACAGTCTTTAGATATAGACAGTAGAGTAACTGCATTAAACGAAATTAAAATAGCAATGCACAATATAAGTCCTATGAAAACAGAGCCAGTAGATTGTGTTTTATGGGTAAAAAATGATAGTGTACACGCAAATGATTATAATCCTAATAGTGTTGCTCCTCCAGAAATGGAATTATTAAGACTTTCAATTTCGGCAGACGGATACACTCAACCTATTGTATCTATGCTAGAAGAGAACGGACAAACTAGAGAAGTAATTGACGGATTTCACAGAAATAGAGTCGGCAAAGAATGTGAAGAGATACAAAACAGAGTACACGGATATTTGCCAGTAGTTACAATTAATGAAGATAGAGCCAAAATAAACGATAGAGTAGCTTCAACAATAAGACACAATAGAGCAAGAGGAAAACATAAAATAGAAGCGATGAGCGATATTGTTATTGACCTTAAAAAAAGAAACTGGAGTGATGAAAAAATAGCTAAAAATTTAGGAATGGATAAAGACGAAGTTTTAAGACTTTGCCAAATTGGAGGACTTGTTGAATTATTTGCAGACAAAGAATTTAGCCAAGCTTGGGAAGCAGAAATATACGAACTTAATAACGAAATCTAATATAAAAAATTATGGGCAAACCAAAATACATAGAGACACCAAATAAACTTTGGGAATATTTTGAAGAGTACAAAAAAGAGACAAAAAGCAAACCTTTCCTAGTTAAAGATTGGGTAGGTAAAGATGCTCTAGACGTATATAGAGAAAAAGAAAGACCTCTCACAATAGAAGGATTCGAATGCTGGTTAGCAGACAAAGACATTATAAGCGATTTAGGAAAGTATTTTAGTAATGATGGAGATAATTACTCAGACTATCGTACTATCTGTTCACGTGTAAAAAAAGCAGTACGTCAAGACCAAATCGAGGGAGGTATGGCCGGAATGTATAATCCAAGTATAACACAAAGATTAAACGGATTAGTAGAGAAGACACAGACCGACATAAACGTAACCAAGTTCGAATTTGATGAGTAGCATTAAAGGATATAAGCCACATTCAAACCAAAGACAGATTCACGATTCAATCAATAATGAGCCGTACAAATATTATGTATTGAATATCGGTAGGCAGTTTGGTAAAACGATGTTAGCAATAAACCAAATGCTCTATTGGGCCATTAATAATAAAGGTTGTAATATTGCTTGGGTAACTCCGGTATATAAACAAGGTAAAAAAGTATTTAGCGAATTAGAGAAAGCCACCAGAACGAGTGGCTTTTTTGAGTTTAATCAAAGTGAATTAACAGTCAAAGGATTTGGAAGTACTATCTCTTTTTTCTCCGGAGAGAGACCGGATAATATTCGAGGAAATACATTTGACTATTTAATAATCGATGAGGTTGCATTTACAAGAGAGGAACTTTGGAGCGAGGTACTTTCTGCAACTGTATTAGTCAAAGGAAAAAAAGTTATATTCATATCCACACCCAAAGGAAAAAATCATTTTCACACTCTATCACTCCAACCAAATTATGACAACCGGTATAAATACTTTCACTTCACAAGTTATGACACTCCATTTATAAACGAGTTAGATTTAGAAGAGCGAAAGAGAAGTTTACCAAGTCACATATTTAGACAAGAGTATCTCGCAGAATTCCTAGACAATTCAAGTGGACTATTTGCAAATGTCAGAGAGTGCATCGGAGAGCCATCAAATTCAAATGTATATTACGGAGGTTTGGATATTGGAAGAGCAGACGATTACACAGTACTGACTATAATAAACGAACACAAGCAAATAGTATATTGTGAACGCTGGAGACACGATGAGTGGACCAGAATAATAGACAAGGTAGGAATAAAAATAAACGAGTACAATGCAAAGGTATATGTCGAAGTAAACAATCAAGGAGACGTATTTTTTGAGATGCTTAAAAAGATATGCGGTAAAAGAGTATATCCATTTGTAACAAGCACAAAGACCAAGCCTATAATGATTGAAGACTTGGCAGTACTATTCGAGCAGAAAGAAATACAGATACTTAATATCAGTTGGCTAGTGGATGAGTTAGAGGCATTCACTTACATATATAACCAGACAACAAGGAACGTACAATATTCTGCTCCTCAAGGAGTCCACGATGATAGTGTAATTAGTTTAGCATTATCTTACCAAGCAATCAAAGATTTAAAAAACAGAGGAACATACGCAATCAAATAAAACATAAATAAGATGCCAATACCAAAAAAAGAAACCGGAGAGAGTACAAGCGAATTCATTAATCGATGTATGTCGGATGAGAAATTAATAAAAGAATATCCAGACACAGACCAAAGATATGCCATTTGCGTAGGCCAAGTTGAAACGTTAAGGATAGTACGAAAGAAACTCACAAATAAATAAAACAAACGTTATATAGTTATGAAATTAATAGTACCAAGTTCACTAGAGGAAATCAGTCTAAGCAAATACCAAAGATACTTAAAAGAGTTTGAGTATAGCAAGAGCCAAAAGAATCAAGAGACTTATCTAGGTTTAAAAATGATTGAGATATTCTGTGAGGTTACAGAAGACCAAGCAAAGCAAATAGATTCAGACTCTGCAAACAAAGTGATTAAAATATTAGTTGACTTACTTTCGGTTGAGCAACCACTTGTCGAAAGTTTTAATCTAGGAGGTATAAACTTTGGATGGATTCCTAAATTAGATAACTTAAGTTTCGGAGAGTTTCTAGACGTAAACAATAACATAGACAACTGGGAGGATATTGTTATCGCTATGGGAGTATTATATAGACCAGTAACCGGAAGAGCAGCAGACGGAAAATATTTGATTGAGAAATACGAAGGAGACAAGTATCACGAAATACTAAAAGATATGCCGTTAAATGTTGTGTTAGGAGCAACGGTTTTTTTTTGGAATTTAGGCTTGGATTTAGTGACATCTATCCTAAACTCTTTGGAGTCGGAAATGAACAAGATGAGTTTAGCACAGAGACGCAGTTTTCAAGAGAATGGGGATGGTTTGCTTCACTCGCTGAACTCGCTAAAAATGACGTTACACGAATTGAAAAGGTTACCAAGTTAAATATGCACTTATGCTTAAAGTTTTTATCTTATAAGATAGGCAAAGACGAATTGAGAGCAAAGCAATTAGAAAAAATAAATAGAAAGTATGGACGATAAAAAAGGAGTAGAGGCATTATATAATTTGATTGATTCTTTAAACGAAGAGTTAAGCAGTAATCCATTTATAAACACAGTAACTTTTAAAAGACTTACGGAAGTAGATTTAAATAAAAATACTATATTCCCTTTGTGTAATATCGTTTACAATTCAGTAAGACACAACGAGAATACCTTATCATTCAATTTTACTATATTTAATCTAGATATCGTAAACATATCAAAGGAAAGCGAAATAGGCGTTTACGGCAACGATAATACTTTTTACATACTATCTAACCAACTATACGTAATTAATCGTTTATTGAGCCGTTTAAAGCAGTCTACAATATACAAAGACGGCTGGGAATTAGAAGGCACTCCAGATAGTGACGTAATCGATAAGGAAATGGAAAATATGTTAACCGGATACCAAACAGACATAACTATAAACGTACCTAACGACATCTCAAAATGTTAAATATAAAGTTTGAGCATTTAATAGATGCTATGAATGAGTTTGGCGATAAGGTTGTTGCCGATGCTAAACAGAACTTAAAAGACAAAAAGAAAGTTGACACCGGTAAACTAGAAAAAAGCGTAGTTAATAACGGAGTAAGATTTATGAAGCGGTCCTTTAGTTTGAATATAGGAATGTCAGACTACGGAGCATTCGTAGATAAGGGAGTCAGAGGAGTAGGAGGAGTAAGAAAGCAGACAAGTACGTTTAAAAGAACAAACAACAAAGGTAAACTTTGGAAACAAAATGGAGGAGATAGTCCGTACAGTTTTAAAGAGGGAAAAAAACCAAGTGTAAAGCATTTTATTGACTGGAGTAACAAAAGAGGATTAAGTCCTTTCGCAGTCAGAGAGTCAGTTTATCATCAAGGTATAAAACCTACATACTTTTTAAAAGAGGCCGTAGAAGAGAACATAAAATTAATGCCAAAAGAAATTGCAGAGGCATTCGCTCTGGATGTAAAGTCAACAATAGAATTAATAGCAAAATCAAACTTCAAATAATATGCCGTCAATAAATTTAATATTTGCGAGAAGTCCTTACCAAGTAATTATAAACGAAGCTAACCAACTTAAAACTAAAGTAGAGTTAAAACTTTGGAATAAAGGAGACACTCCTCCAGCAAATCCAACTTATATAATGAGTGAGGGAATTACATCGGTAACTCAAACAGAAACCAATTATAATATTGCTCCATTTATTCTAGAGTATATAGACAAATTTAAATTACAATATACGTCAAGCACAATAACACAAGCAGAAAAAAAGGAATGGTGCATCGGAGAGTACAAGACTTATTATAGTACAGACGGAACTACATATACTTTAAAAGATACAGTTTCTTTTTGTGCCGTAAATGGATATTCAAAAGTAGAGGATGGAGTAAATTTAAACCTTACGTCAACACAAGCATATTTATTATTGGCAAATCCAGCTATAAAAGTATATTGGAATACAACGATACCTTACTATAATTTTATATGCAAAGACACTACTGACAAATTTACTGCAAAGTGGTTTGATGAGGATAATAACGTACTTAAAACACAATTATTTTATAATGGTGATAATGATTTTTTTAATTACGCAATTCCTTTAGTATTTGGTGCAAGTGTAAAAGTAAATATAATCGATGACAAAAACGCAATTATTTACTCAATCAGTACAGAGCAAATCTGTGAGCCAAAATATCCAATTCAAATATTATGGTTTGTGAATAAGCTAGGAGGCTGGAATCAATTTACTTTTTTCAAAGCAAGTTACAATTCTATCGATGTTAAAAATAGTGATTATGCCTTAATGCAAAAAGATATTAATTATAACTATCGTAAAGGCCAGACAAAGCCATTTAATATAAACGGAAATGAAAGCATTAAAGTTAATACCGGTTGGGTAACTGAGGACTATTTCGAGTGGATTCAACAAATGATGTTAAGCGATACTATATTGTATAGTGCTAGTGAAATACCGGTAACAATCAAGACAACCAGTATGCAAAAGAAAACAATTTTAAAAGACAAAAATATAAACTATACTTTAGAGTTTGACTTTGCGAATAAACTAATTAATAACATCGTATAATGAAATTAAGCGTAGAGGTTTATATAAAGAAAAATACTTTAGTTGTTAGTGGAGAAGCTACTGCTAATAATACAAGTCCGTTTTTAACTATTACAAATAACATAACAATGACTACGAATCAATATGTAGGCCATTACGTTAAGGTTACCTCTGGAGATAGTGCCGGATTAATTAGTTGGATTCTTTCAAACACAACAACTGTATTAACTTTAGAAACTGCAATCCCGATATTAAACGGAGACGATATAGAAATATACCGAAGTGACTATCAAAGACTAGATTTATTCAAAGACGAAAAAATTAGAATCACTTCCCAGATTGGGAACGCAAACGACATAGGAAAGTTATATACTGATTACACGCAGTCGTTTACTATTCCAGCATCAAAGACTAACAATCAAATCTTATCGCACTGGTACGAAAGTTCAGTTGATAATGGATTCGACCACAGAATGCGTTATGATGCTTTTATCGAGGTTAATACGCACAGATTTAGAGACGGAACTATTCAGTTAGAAAAAGCAGACAAAAAGAATGGATTTATAGAAAGTTACTCGGTAACATTTTATGGAAACTTGGTGCAATTAAAAGACATTATCAAAGACGATAAATTAAATACTTTAAATTATACAAGTTTGAATCACGGTTATAGTTCATCGGCAGTAAGAGCCAGAATAACTACAGTCGGCTCTTTAAACGGAGTTAAGTATCCATTAATAGGAAACGCAAATAAATATAGTTATCAAGACGCAACTGCAACAGATATAACAACAACAACCGGAGCAATCAAATGGAATGAGTTATTTCCGGCAATTACTTTAGCTTCTATTTTTTCTTTCATTCAAGCAAAATACGGAGTTATTTTTACCGGTAGTTTTTTTAATTTAGAGCAATGGAAAAAATTGCATCTTTATTTAAAAAATGCTTTGTCGATGTCAGAGATAACGCAAAGGTTTCAAATGGATTATACAAGTATAGTCACTACAAGTCCATTCGTAGCATTTCCCGAGTTTAATTTAACAACAGATACTCTGACATCAACTTGGAGTTTTGTACCGTCTAACGCAGTAGGAGACATTTATATTTACATAAACGTATATATCACTCCATTGTCTGGATTTGGTACAATTCCTTACAACGTATTTTGTTACAGAGACGGAGAATTATACAAATCATTTTTAAATTTAACCGGAGCAAGAGTACCAAGAGTTGAGGAAATAAGACGAAGTACAGACAACTCATCCCATAGATACACTTTTTATTTTTCGTCTGCACAAACAATGAATTTTACGAGTATAGTAGAGTTACAAAGATGTTATGGAAATCCGCCTACTGGTGTGCAAACTATCACTCGAAGTAGAGCAACAAGTGGTACATTAACAACAGTAAGTAATATTGATATTGTAAACTATATACCAGATATTAAGACAATAGATTTTATAACTGGTATAATAAAGACATTCAATTTAATGATTATTCCAAGACCGAATAATACTTATGAATTTGCACCTTTAGAAATGTTTTATAATGCTGGTAAAACTTTGGACATAACAGAGTACACCTACGAAAATGAAATGAGTATAAATAAACCAAAGTTATTTAAGAGTATTAACTTTACTTATGCAGAAAGTAAGAATGTATTAAACGAGCAGTTCAAAAGTTTATACGGAAATGCTTACGGAGATTTGATTTACAATTCAACTAGGATAACAGAGAACGCAACCTATGATATTAAGCTACCATTTGAGAACGTATTATTTGAATTAGTAAAGCAAGGTAAATTATTTCAAACGGCTACTCTAATAGATAAGGATTTAAAACCATATATACCAAAGCCGATGCTTATTTATTGTAACGGAATATTACCAACACCATTAACTGGAAGCGATACAATTTACACTACCAATTCAACTGGAGGACCGACAATAATAACAAACTATAATCGTTTCTCAAATGAGTATGACAATATGCCAACGGATGTAAACCACGCTCAATTAATGACTATGAATTTTGGGAACGAGCAATCAAGTTGGTTAAACGAATTAGCACCGCAAGGACTTTATTACAGACACTATAAAAACTTCGTTGATAATCTTTACAATATAAAAACTAGATTAATAAAAGTTAAGGCATTACTACCAGCAAGTTTATTAGGAAGTACAGTAACAAATGGAGCGGGTATTCCTTTGGGAATTGCATTAAACGATAGACTAGTAATCCGTAATAAAAGATACTTAATTAATTCATTTACTACCGATTTAACTACCGGAGAAACTGACTTCGAACTATTGACAGATTATAGAGGAGTTAATGCAGCGAGTACAGTAGGTTATAGATTTGCTGATATGGAGAACATCCAAACAGACAAAGAGGCTCTAGTTTTTGACGTAGAAATATATTTGAATGATTATGACTTTTTTAATATAAAAGCATCAACAGACTTTTTATCTTACACTCACACAAGTAACAATAAAACGGATGCACTCTTAACTGTTACAGTTCCAGTAAACGCAACCGGATTAGATAGAACGGGAGTAATTATATTAGAATACAAAATAAACGGAGCAACAGTAAAAACTGAATATATATTCGTAATCCAAACTGCAATATGATAGAGCAAATATTAACATTATTGAAAGAGTCAAACCACTACGGACAGAGTGAATTGATAGAAATAGCAAAGGGAAAAAACAAACATCCAGAAACTTGGATAGAAGCATTTAAACAACATAAAAGACTATTGAAATGGCACAAGAAATAGACATTAATTTAAACGTAAATGCAGAACAAGCCGACAAGTCTCTAGGTAGTTTAAAGAGTCAGTTAAGAGAAGCACAACAAGACGTACAAAAGTTAGCCGATAAGTTCGGGGCAACGTCAACTGAGGCAGTAGAAGCAGCTAAAAGAGCAGCAGAACTAAAAGACAGAATAGGCGATGCTAAAAGTCTTACAGAAGCGTTTAATCCAGATGCAAAATTTAAGGCATTAAGTGCATCACTTTCGGGAGTGGCCGGAGGATTTGCAGCCTATCAAGGTGCTATGGGATTAGTAGGAGTTGAGTCTAAAGATTTAGAGAAACAACTTTTAAAAGTTCAGTCTGCTATGGCTATCGCACAAGGTTTCCAAGCACTAGGAGAGGCGAGAGATAGCTTTAAACAATTAAAGGCCGTAGCTATTGATGCATTTAACGGAATTAAAGCGGCAATCGGTAGTACTGGAATAGGTTTATTAGTTGTTGCTGCCGGTGCAATTTATGCTTATTGGGATGACATTAAAGCAGCAGTAAGTGGAGTAAGCGAAGAGCAAAAGAAACTAAACGCATTATCTCAAAAAAATGTTGACCAAGAGACTGAGAAATTAAAAACGATAGGAAGCCAAGATAATATCTTAAAACTTCAAGGCAAGTCAGAGAAAGAAATTTTAGATATTAAAATCAAGCAGACTGACGAGGCAATCGCTGCAAATAAAATAAACCAAGAGAATCAAATAATAAACACCAAATTAGCAACAGAGGGGGCAAAAAGAAATTTTGAGATGTTACAGTCTTATCTTGAATTTGTCTCAATGCCGATAAGATTTTTATATGAGAATGGAGCGGCAGCAATTAATAAAGTTATAGCATTATTAAATAAAGTTCCCGGTATAGACATAAAATATAATATCGATGAGAAGTTTGGAAACCAAGCCGTAGACTATTTAGCAAAATTAGCATTCGACCCAGAGAAAGTTAAAAAGGACGGAGAGGCAACTGTAAAAGCATCACAAGACACAATTAATAAACTTTTAAATGACAGAGCCGGTTATCAATTAGGCAAAATGGAGATTGATAAAAAAGCCGAATTATCGGAAGAGGAAAAACAAAAAAAGTTAAAACAATTAAATGACGAATATAATCAAAAATTAGCGGAGGAGGAAACCACTTTCGATTTAACAGATTTACAAAAAAAACAAGACAAAGTTAATGAAGATATTTTATTTAAAGAAGAGGAATTAGCTAGAGAACAAGCACACCAATTAGCAATTACTCAACTACAATATGATAGTGAGTACGAAAGAGAAGAGAGAGAAAATGCAGCAAGACAAAGAAAAATCGAAGCATTCCAAGCTACAACCGATGCAGTAGCAAGTATCGCTCAAAGTGGAGAGCAATTACTTTCTTCAATTCAAGCAACTGGATTGGCAAGAGGCAAAGCCGGTCAAGCAGCTATGAAAGCACTTGCGTTAGTTCAGATTGGTGCTGATAGTGCAATCGCATTTTCAAAAATGATGCAAGGTACAGAACAGAGTGCAGCCGGTGCAGCAAGTGGAGCACCCGGACCAGCAGCACCAGCAGTTTATTTGGCAACTAAAATAGCATTTTACGCAAGTGGTGCGGCAACAATTTTAGCAAATATAGCAAGAGCAAAAGCTTTACTCTCTGGAGGAGGTGGCGGGGGCGGTGGAGCAACCGGAGGAGGTGGAGGAGTACCAGCAGCAGCACCAACTTTTAACGTAGTCGGACCAAGTGGAGCAAATCAAATAGCCGAAAGCATAGCCGGTAAAGAAAGCCAACCAGTAAAAGCATTTGTAGTAGGAGGAGACGTAACCACTCAACAAGGATTAAACAGAGGCATAGTTCAAAATGCAACTTTAGGATAAATAAACGTTATATAAAAAAAATAAATAATATGCGATTAATAGAACTTATAATTGACGAGGAAATGGAATTGTCCGGTATTGATGCAATTAGTATCGTAGAGAATCCAGCCATAGAGGAAGACTTTATTGCTTTAAAAACAGAGCAAAAAGAGTACAAGTTTGCCGAAGTAGATAAGGAGAAAAAAATCATAATGGGTGCTATGTTAGTACCAGATAAACCTATTTACAGAAGAGACGAAAACGAAGGAGAGTATTATATTTATTTTAGTAAAAATACTATTCGTAAAGCTATGGAGTTATTCTTTCAAAATGGAAACCAGTCAAACGCTACTTTTGAGCATATGGAATCTATTACCGGTTTAACTATGGTTGAGTCTTGGATTGTAGAGGACACAGACAAAGACAAATCTAAACTTTACGAATTGAACGTACCAGTAGGAACTTGGATGGGTACTATTAAAGTAAACAACGATAAGATTTGGAATGACTTTATTAAAACCGGTAAGGTTAAAGGATTTTCGATTGAGGGATATTTTGCCGACAAAGCTAAGACTCCACTTTCAAAAGTAGATGTTACCGACACAAATGTCGGAGACATAGAAAACGAAATACTAGCCGGATTAGATTTATTAGAACTTCAAACACTTTTAAACTATGGCAAATAAAGACTTTAAAACACCGAGCAGAACAAGTCCTAAAAACGACAAAAGAGGTTGTTTGTGTCCCGATAATAAATACTCTAGAAAGTGCTGCGATGGCTCATTACAAGCACAAGGAATCGGAACTATTTACAGAAAGGCAGAATAAAAATGCAAAAAAAAATAGTAGTTCGTTATATGGGTAAGAATTAATAATTTATAAATATGAAAAACACAGAAATTTTATCACGCATTAATGCGTTACTTCGCCGAAATGTGAAGTTAGAGCAGCAGACTCTAGATAACGGAACTGTTATTGAAGCCGATAGCTTTGAGGTAGGGATGCCGATTTTTGCTATTGACGGAGAGAACAAAACACCGTTAGAAATTGGGAGTTATTTATTAGCTGACGGTAATACTTTGGAGGTTTACGAAATTGGAATCATTGGCGAGATTTCTTCTCCGGCTGCTGAGGTAGAGGAAGAGGAATTATCGGCAGAGCCAGAAGAGGAAACTAAAGAAGAAGCACCAGCAGAAGAGGTAGCACCGGAAACAGAAGTAGAACTAGAAGCAGCACCAGTTACGTTAGAGGAAATCCTTACCAAAGTAATGGAAGCACTTGAGCCAAAAATGGAAGAGCTAAAAGCTAAAATCGATGCTTTAAGCGGTAGCCAAACTGAAATGAAAGAGACTCTTTCAAGCGTAGCTAAAAAGCCAACAGTACACAAACCAGCAGACTCAAAAGTAAATTTAGGGAAAGCAAACACTGGAAAGAATATCTCTTCCACAGAAGCAAGAATAATGGCAGCATTGTCAAACTAACAAATTAAATAAATTAAAAATTAAACTTAAAAAAATAAAAGAAAATGCCTAACCAACCAACGATTACCTCAAATTATGCCGGAGAATTTGCCGGTAAATATATCGCAGCTGCGGTATTAAGTGCGAATACAATCGCAAACAATGCAGTTACTGTAATTCCAAATGTGAAATACAAAGCAACAGTTAAGAAAGCAGTTATCTCTGGCCTAGTAGCAGACGCAACTTGCGACTTTACAGATGCTGGAACAGTTACTTTGTCAGACAAAGTTTTAACAGTAGCAGAAAAACAAGTAAATTTACAATTGTGCAAGACTCCATTCGAGCAAGATTGGGAAGCACAAAGTATGGGCTTTAGTTCATTCGATGTTATGCCGTCAACTTTCTCAGATTTCTTTATTGCTAAAGTTTTAAAAGATATCGCTATCGATACAGAAACTTTCTTATGGAATGCTACTAACGGACTTGGTAAATTATTGAGAACAGACGGAGCAACTGTAATCGGAACTCCTTTAGCTATTACTTCTGCAAACGTAATCGCAGAAATGGGAAGAGTAGTTGATGCAATTCCAGCAGCATTATACGGAACTGAAGACTTGAGATTATACGTATCTCAAAACGTAGCAAAAGCATACGTAAGAGCATTGGGAGGTTTCTCAGTAGCTGCTACTTCAAACGCTGGTTTAAATGCTCAAGGTACAACTTGGTACAACGGACAAGAGTTAACTTTTGACGGAGTTACTATTTTCGTTGCAAATGGTTTACCAGCTAACACAATGGTTGCTGCTCAAATTTCAAACTTATTCGTAGGATTTGGACTAGCTGACGATGCAAATGTCGTTAAGACGATTGATATGGCCGATATCGATGGCTCAAAAAATGTAAGATTTATTGCTCGTTTCTCTAGAGGTATCCAAGTAGGTATCGGAGCAGACGCAGTTACTTACGGAATAGCATAATTAAATTAAATGCCTCTCTGAAATATGGGAGGCTATTTATTAACTTTTAAAATAAAAAAATATGAGTACTTGCTTAATGGCTACTGGACGAAAGCTAAGTTGTAAGGACGTGGTAGGAGGAATCAAAAATGTTTGGTTTGCTGACTATGGTACTTTAGGAACTTTGACTATAACTGCCGGTACATTAACTGCGGTTAGTGGAACTGGCACAAACTGGTATAAATACGAAGTAAAGGGAGGGAATAATTTAGAGCAGACTATCACTTCAAGTGATGAGAATGGAACTACTTTTTATGCTCAAACAGTTACTGCGGTATTAACAAAAATGGATGTTGCTACGAATGTAGAATTACAGAAAATGATTTCACAAAGACCTCACGTTTTTGTGGAAGACAATAACGGAAATTACTTTGCCGTAGGTTTAACAAGAGGTTGTAATATAAACGGAAGTGCAACTACTGGGACTGCGTTAGGCGATATGAACGGATACACTTTGACAATTACTGCCGAAGAGCCTATCCTTGCACCATTTGTGACTAGTACAGTTGTAACTTCTCGTACTTCTCCAACACAGATAGCACCGTAATAAAGACAGTCTATAGAGGTTTATACGGTAACAGAAAGGGAGTGATTAAGTTCACTCCTTTTTTATTTACAAAAAAAAATAAATTTACGTTATATAACTATGACAGTAGTAAACCAAGATAACGCATCTCAAAGATTTATAACAATCCCTAGAAACTATATAGAGGGAGAAAGTCTAACAATAAAAGTCAGAGACGAGCAAAAAAATACAGTCTTTACTTTCACACCTACTAACGTATATCCAAACGTTTACGATTTGGTTTATATAGATTGTAACTTGACTTGTTTATACGAGGGAGGATTCTTTGAATTAAGCGTCTTAAATGCTTCGAGTGATGTCTTATATAAAGATAGACTATTTTCGACCAACCAGAGTGCTGAAAACTACTCAATAAACAATGGCAATTTTATTACTCTGAATACAAACAACAACGATTATATCGTAATCCAATAATATGAGAAAAAAAATAGAAGTTAAACCTAAAAATACGGGAATAGGAATTGTTAATCTAGCAACCTATACAAGTCCTAGAATTATCGAAGTAAGGAATCAAGAGTGGGTTTCTTATGGAGACGATAATAATTACTTTGGATACATTCAAGACCGTATAAATGGAAGTCCTACAAATAACGCAATAGTAAACGGAATTAGTCAAATGATATTCGGTCAAGGATTGGATGCTACCGATGCTCAAATTAAGCCGGAAGACTACGCACAAGCGATGTTATTATTTGATGACGATACAACAGAGAGACTTTGTTATGATTTGAAAGCTATGGGACAATGTGCTATTCAAGTTGTTTACTCAATAGATAGAACTAGAATAGTAGAATGTAACCATTGGCCGGTTGAAACTTTACGTAGTGGAAAATGTAATGAGGACGGAGAGGTTGAATTTTATTTTTATGCAGACGATTGGACTAAAGTAACTAGACAGAATCCTCCGACTCCAATACCGGCATTCGGTACAAGTCAAGAGAGCGAAGAGATATTATATATTAAACCTTATAAAACTGGATTCTATTATTACTCTCCTCCAGATTGGCAAGGAGGATTACAATACTGCGAACTAGAGGAGGAAATAAGCAACTACCATTTGAATAATATAATGAATGGCCTTGCTCCTAGTATGTTAATCAACTTCAACAATGGAACTCCAACAGAGGATGAGCAAAGAGACATCGAAAGAGCCATAACACAAAAATTCTCTGGTACTTCAAACGCTGGTAGGTTTATTTTATCTTTTAACGATTCAAATGATTACGGAGCAACTATTACTCCGGTGCAGTTAAGCGATGCTCACAATCAATACCAGTTTTTAAGTGACGAGAGTATGCGTAAAATAATGGTATCGCATAGAGTTATCAGTCCTTTACTTTTGGGTATTAAAGATAACACCGGATTTGGCAATAATGCAGACGAATTACAGACTGCAACTATCTTAATGCAGAATACAGTTATTAAACCATTTCAAAACTTAATCATAAAAGAACTAAATAACATACTAGCTTACAACGGAATTACTTTAGACTTATATTTCAAAACTTTACAACCGCTAGACGCAGTAAATGACTTGACTATTACTGAAAAATCAAACACTATTATAGACGGAATAAACTCTTTAAGTCCTTTGGTAGCAAATAAAGTACTAGAGTCGATGACTGCTGACGAGATACGCTCTTTAGTAGGTTTAAAAGCATCAATTCCACAAGTAGCACCGCAGCAGACATTAAGCGATAACCACGAATGTTTTGATATTAACTCTTTTGACGGCGAAGTTGTATCGGATGAGTGGGAGTTAGTAGATAAAAGAGAGTTTGACGATAATAATTCAAGTATCGAAGACTGGGCAAAGCAATATATAACTCCAAAAAAAGACACAAAGCTAGGAGGATTTATTAAAAGCAGTCCTAGTCAAGCAAGTTATTTGGATAAGGATATTTATAAAGTACGTTATGAGTATGCAGAAAAATACAAGAGTACAAACTCCAGAGAATTCTGCGTAAATATGATGTCACGAACAAATAGCGGAGTAGTATATCGTAAAGAGGATATAGACCAAGCAAGTTTTCAAGGGGTAAATAATGAGTTCGGACACAAGGGCGAGAATTACTCTCTATTTAGATTCAAGGGCGGAGTTAACTGCGGTCATTTTTGGAATGAAAATCTTTACAGATTAAAAACTAAAACAGACGGAACACCTTACGCAGACAAATCTCTAGCATCTAGCGAAGAGGTTGCAAGTATTGAGGGATACAATCCAACTCCAGCCGGATTAGTTGATTCTAAAATTGCTCCAATAGATATGCCAAATAACGGACATCACCCAAATTATAAAGGATAAGATATGCCTACAACTTTATTCATAACACAGACAGATTTAAAAGCAAATACTATCCTTAACGGAAATGTTGATGCCGATTTGTTTATGCAGTTTATTAAGATTGCACAACAGATGCACGTACAGAATTATTTAGGTACTCAATTATATAACACTATCACAACTAAAATAAATACTTCGACATTAACCGGAGACTATTTAAATTTGGTTAGGGATTACGTCCAGCCGATGCTGATTCATTTTGCTATGATAGATTATTTGCCATTCGCAAACTATCAAATAAGAAACGGAGGAGTCTTTAAACATCGTAGTGAAAACTCAGAAACTCCAAGCAAAGAAGAGTTAGACATATTAGTTCAAAAGCATAGAACTTTTGCAGACTTTTACGCTACTAGATTTATTGATTATATGGGTATAAATGCAGCGTCTAAATTTCCAGAGTATTGGACTAACAGAGATAGCGATATGTATCCAGACCAAAAAGCTAATCCTTGCAACTGGGTATTATGAAAGAGCCAAAAAATAAATTTATCGCATATAAGATAAAAAAAGAAAACTTACAGAAAGTTAAGCAATACTTAAGCAAACAAATCAATAAGAAATGAGTTATAATTTTACACATATAAAGGGAGATACATTCGAGGCCGTTAACTTTGCTTTGCTAAAAAACAATGTAGTTATTAATTTAACCGGTGCAACAATTAGAATGCAGTTGAGAAACGAATGCGGAGGACTGATTGCATTATCTTTGACTTCGGTAGCAAGTGCTGGAATTACAATTACAAACGCTGCTGGAGGCTTATTTAGAATAAACAAACAAATCATAAATATAGCATCCGGTAATTACTTATATGATTTAGAAATCTTATTTGCAGACGGAACTATAAAGACTTGGTTAAGTGGAGAATTTTTAATTGAATGCGATATAACTAGATAAGATGCCAGATATAATAGACATAAATATAAGTCCAGTAATTGAAACGGTTGCATTAACTATTCAACCTAATTTAACTACTATTAACGTTAATACAATTAATGGAGGAGGTGGAGCAGTTGATTCAGTAAATACGCAAACCGGAGACGTAGTTTTAGACCAAGACGATATACTTGACGGAACTACTTACAAGCAATATTCACTCACAGAAAAAAATAAACTTGCGGGAATAGCTGCCGGAGCAGAAGTAAATGTTAATGCTGATTGGAATGCTACGAGTGGAGATGCTTTAATATTAAATAAACCAACTATTCCAAGTGTTACAAATTTAGTTCCTTATACTGGTGCTACTCAAAACGTAAATTTAGGAGAGTTTGAATTAAAAGCCGGACAGTTAACATTAGACACAACACCAACTGGAACGGCAGCAGTAACAACAACACGCTGGAACGATGCAATAGGTAGTTCAGAAACCACTTTAAAAGGTGGCTCTGTTATATTAAAAAATGGAGTTGATTTAGTGGCAAGAGTAGTAAACAAAGTAACTCCAAATACTACATTAACAAAAGCAGCATATCAAGTTGTCAAAGTAAGTGGAGCTCAAGGCCAAAGACTGGCGGTAAATTTAGCACAAGCGAATACCGATTTAAATAGTGCCGATACTTTAGGAATAGTAACTGAAACTATTGCAACAAATCAAGAGGGATTTATTATAACAGTAGGCCAATTAGAAAATATTAATACAACCGGAAGTTTACAAGGCGAAACTTGGACGGATGGCGATGTACTTTATTTATCTCCTACAACTGCCGGAAGGATTACAAATATAAAACCAAATGGCTCAACCGGTCATATTGTTGTTTTAGGTTACGTTGAATATGCACACGCAAACAATGGTAAGATATATGTAAAGATTATGAACGGGTGGGAACTTGACGAGTTACATAATGTCTTTATAGATACTCCTTTAAACAATCAAGTTTTAACTTACGAGACTTCAACAGACCTTTGGAAAAATAAAAATTTAAATCAAATAGTTTCAGAAAGAAGAAACGCAAATAATTCAACAGATAATACTATAAACTATTGTGGAACTGCTCCAAATGGAAGTGCAGAAAATTCAACAGTATGGACTATAAAAAGATTAACAATAGCTGCAAGTGGCTCAATAACTACTGCAACTGCTACAAACGTAGCTTGGACGAATAGAGAATCAGCAACATATATATAAAAAAAAATTATGCCAATTACAAGTACAAACCCAATAGAAGTAGACGGAATAGAGTATCCATATTTTATGGTAAATTTAGCAATATCACCATTGGTTAAGCCAACTGATATAGGTGCAAGTGTTGCTATGCGTTTAACACCTTATAGAGTTTTAGAGGATGGAAGTTCAGAAAGTTTACCCGAAAATTCTATTCCTATAACATATATGGATGTTTTTGAAAGTGGAGATACAGATGCTATAAATGCAGCTATATCAATTATGGGTGCTTTGCAGACTTTTATTAATGATAAAAATCTTTAATTATGGCAAATATAAAAGCAGTTGCAAATGGTAACTGGAGTAATACAGCTACTTGGGATGGTGGCATATTGCCAACAAGTGCTGACGATGTGTTTGCAAATGGATTTACAGTAACTATTAATGGTACTTTTACTGTATTAAGTATTCGTAACACATCGGGAACTGGTATTGTTGCTGGTGGTCAATTTATTTATGCAAATGGTGGTAATTTAACTTGTACTGCTTCAACTGGTATTATTGTTGGCTCAACTAGTCCAACATTAGAAATGACTTTAGCAAGTCCAAATACTGCTACTTTTAATGGTAGTGTATTGACAATGACAAATACTACAAATTATATAGCTATTAGGCATTCAAGTACTGGCACTTTAAACTGTAATGGAAATTATAATTTAGATGGTGCAAATAGTAATAGAAGTTTAATTTCAGTAACTTCTACTGGAACACTTAATATAGTTGGAGATGTTACTTCTACGGTTACTGGTATTGCTTCAAATTTAAATGCCATTCAAATGGCAACAAATGGAACTATAAATATAACTGGTAATGTTACTGCATCAACAAATACTACTTTATCATCTTCTACTATTTTTATAAGTTCAGTTGGAAATTTAAATATAACTGGGAATACAACTGCTAATTCAACACCCGCTATTTATTTAACTGGAGCAGTTAATTACACTCAAATAGGGAATGTAAATGCTTCAACAACTCAATCAGCAATTTATAATACAAATGCTGCTGCAACGATTTCTGTTACTGGAATAATAACTGCTGGAAGTGGCGCCCCAGCAATATATGCAGCCTTTGCTTTATCAAGTGGATATGGCTCTGGAACTTTTGTAAAAGTAAGTGGAAACGTAGTTAATAGTTCTAATATAATAGCTATTGTAGCACCTAGAGTAACAATAGACACCAATACTTCAAGTTGGTTATTTCAAATAAGTACGGGTGGCAATAGAACTTTATATGCTGCTGGAGTAGCTTTAGGAAATCCAGCAACAACAGACGTAAGATTTGGAACTACTTATGGTGCATCAAGTGAATTAACTGGAACGTTAAGAGTACCAAGTGCTGCAAACGTATTAAGTGGAGTTTTAGTAGATGCAACAACGGGAACGTTATTAATGACACCAGCAGACTTTTGGAATTATTTAATTTCAAGTGGATTTACTGCTAATAGTATCGGTGACAGATTACAAAACGCAAGTACAGTAGCAACAACTGGAGGTCAAATAGCAAGTTATACAATATAGTTATGAAACAAATTAGAAATATAGCACATTACGTAGTTGGATTTGTTTTTCTCTATACTATTGGAAACGCTACTTATGTAAATGACTTTTGGTTATGGCAAAAAATAGTTGGCTCTATATTAATAGGATTAATATTTGGTGGAACTATTGGTGCATTTTGGGAGTTATTTAATAATATAGCATTTGGTATTCAACACGATGAAAAGGATGTAAAGAGAACTGCAATAGGTGGTGTTTTAGGTTGTATGTTGGCTTGTTTTTATATCAATATAAACTTTATATCTTTTTGGCTTTTTTACGCTTGTATTGCCATAATTATAATTGATTTAATACGTGCAATAAAAAAGAAAAACAATGAGTAAAGAGACACTAGATAGATTATTAAGTAAATGGATAAGCAGAAAGTTATTAGTTTTTTTAGTAGCTTGTGTCGGTTTGTTTTTAAGTAATATAACATCGGGAGACTGGGTAATTGTTGCTACTGCTTATATAGGCATTCAAGGATTTACTGATATTGTTGCAAAATTAAAAACATAAAATAAGAATGATACCTCAATCCTTAAAAATCTACGCCTTGAATACTACTTCGATGATTATATCATTCAGTAATATAGAACAGACATTAAAAATAATACTTTTGACTGTATCGATAGTCTATACATTAATACAAACTTTTAAACTATTAAATAAAAAAGATGACACAAATAAGTAAACATTTAACTCTAGAGGAATTAACCTATTCTGCAACTGCAATCAAATTAGGAATCGTTAATGCTCCTACTCCTATTCAAATTGAAAACTTAAAGACTTTAGCACTAAAAGTATTTGAGCCAGTAAGAGAACATTTCGGAGTGCCTATTCATATCTCTTCCGGTTACAGAATTATGAATCTTAACCAAGCATTAAACGGAAGTATTACTAGCCAACATTGTAGAGGAGAGGCAATCGACATAGATATGAAAGGCGATAAGGTAACTAACGCTCAAATATTCCATTGGATTAAAGATAACTTGAAATACGACCAGTTAATTTGGGAGTTTGGAGATAAGAAAAATCCGGATTGGGTACACGTTTCATACTGCAAAGATTACAGACAACAAACTTTAAGAGCAGTAAAGGTTAACGGTAAAACTAAATACGAGAAGTTTTAAGCAATCAAAATACATTTTTGGTATACTTATATAGTTTTAAAATTATCGCCTCTTAAAACGCTTTAAATTGATTAATTATGATAATAGCATTGTTACTTGTATTAAGTTTATTTATTGTGGTTAATTTTGCAAACTGCGATATTATTTTTGCACCGATAAAAGGTTTGATGTTTGGAGCGTTATATAATGATGAAATATTTGACGAAGAGACAGAGCATACTATTCAAGTATTGCTCTTTTTTTTCTCTGTAAATTTCATTTGGAGTACATTTAAGGAATAAATTTAGTAAGAATTTTATCACTCTGTAAAGTCCTATAAAATAAGGGATTTTTCGCTAGTTTAAAGAAAACAAAAAAGTAATGTACTTATACCTTTATTAAAAATTTGTTGATAAAATAGGCCTTAAAATCGATTTTAGCGTTTTTTTTGTATAGATTTACATAAAATAACTAAAAATAAAATTATGTCAAAATACCATTATTTGAATAGTCATATTTTAGAATTAATCCAGTCAAATTGTAATAATACAGACATCGCAAGAGAGTTAATTCCGAATGGAGATTATACCGAAATTGAAAATTTACGAAAGTACATAGGTAAAATTAAGACTAAAGATTTAGGAAATTTAGAGCCATATACTCAAGGCAATCCAAATAACATTTTAATAATTGGAGACTTACACGCTCCATTTAATTTGCCTAACTATTTAGAGTTTTGTCTAGAGCAACAAAAAAAGTTTAAATGTGGTACAGTAGTTTTTATCGGAGACGTTATCGATAATCATTATTCAAGTTATCACGAGAGTGATCCAGACGGAATGTCTGCCGGAGATGAATTAGACATCGCAATTCGCGAATTGCAAAAGTATTACAGAGTATTTCCAAAGGCATCTGTTATTATAGGCAATCACGATAGGTTAGTTTATCGCAAAGCATTTACCGGAGGAGTCTCAAGACGATGGATAAAAGAATATAAAGAAGTTTTAAAAGTTCCGAACTGGGATTTTGTAGAGAGTTTAGATTTATTCGATGTAAATATTAATCACGGAGAAGGAGGAACTGCTAGAAGTAAAATGAAAAAAGAATTGCAGAGCCAAATACAAGGACATTTGCATTCGGAATTATATATCGATTACATAGTAGGAAAGAACTTTAGAATTTTTGGT
>Ga0315904_10003005_pt1 | contig 25375 bp, 18 predicted proteins | sample LakEriMetagenome_6_FD_203529 | JGI IMG/M metagenome (GOLD analysis project Ga0315904, IMG submission 203529) | Freshwater fungal communities from buoy surface, Lake Erie, Ohio, United States - Buoy 12 MA120 | ecosystem: Environmental > Aquatic > Freshwater > Lake | place: USA: Lake Erie, Ohio... | reverse complement strand
CCAGACTTAGTTGTCGATGGAGAAATTCAAGCCGACTTTGCATTAAATTCAGATATGTTAAAGGCAAAGTTTCCATTCTCAAAATTAGCAGATAAAAAGGTAAATACCTTAATATTTCCAAATCTAGAATCTGCAAATATTACCTATAAATTATTGAAAGAATTGTACAAAGTAGATTCAATAGGTCCGATTATGCTAGGAATGGAAAAACCAGTTCATATTTTTCAATTGGGCGCAAGCGTGGAAGAAATGGTCAACATGGCTGCAGTAGCCGTCGTTGATGCACAAGAAAAAATGAGTAGGTTAAATGATTTCGAAATAAAGATATAACGCATATTTAAGGATACGAAATCCTAATTGAAGTTTTTTGTTATATTTGGCATAGCAGTAACGTACTTATGATAGCACATTTACAAGGAAAATTAATCGAAAAATCACCTACTGAAGTAGTTATAGACTGCGGAGGAGTGGGTTATCATGTCAATATTTCTTTGCATACCTATTCTTTACTGCCACAATCAGAAACTATTAAACTGTTTACCTACCTTCAGATAAAGGAGGATGCGCATACTTTATTCGGTTTTGTTGAAAAATCAGAAAGAGAAATTTTCAAGATGTTACTGTCCGTTTCGGGAATTGGGGCAAGCATTGCCAGAACCATGTTGTCTTCATTAGAACCAAAACAAATTATTCAAGCATTAGCCGTTGGAGATATAGGAACAATACAATCTATAAAAGGCATTGGAAATAAAACGGCACAGCGTGCAATTCTGGATTTAAAGGATAAAGTGTTAAAAGTATACGACTTAGATGAAGTTTCCATGTCGCAAAGCAATACAAATAAGGATGAAGCGTTATCAGCATTAGAAGTTTTAGGTTTCAATAGGAAATTAGCGGAGAAAGTAGTTGAAAAAGTGCTTATCTCTGACCCACAGGCTTCGGTAGAATCAATTATAAAACTGGCGTTAAAAAATTTATAATACTTGAAAACAGATTATATAAAAAAAATAAACTTTCTTCTAAAAAACAGGAGTCTTCTGTTGTTTTTCTTTATTAGTTTTGGAGTACAGGCACAAGTTAATGAGCAAGTTACGGATACCATAAAGAAAGGTTATGATAAAGGGAAAGTAGAGTTTAAAAATCCGCCAAGTATTCTTGAAGCTTACACCTATGACCCAGTCACAGACCGATATGTTTATACTAATAGTGTTGATGGTTTCAATATCAGTTATCCGATAATTTTAACTCCTAAGGAATACGAAAAATTAGTTTTAAGAGAATCAATGCGCAAGTATTTCAAAAAGAAATCAGATGCTATTGATGGTAAGAAAGAAGGGGCGGAAGAGGCTAAGAAGGATTTATTACCAAGATATTATATCAATTCAGGATTTTTTGAAACTATTTTTGGAAGTAATACCATTGATGTAAAGCCTACAGGTTCTGTAGAGGTTGATTTAGGTTTTCGTCATTCTAAACAAGATAATCCCTCTATATCACCAAGGAATAGATCAATTACTACATTCGATTTTGACCAACGAATCAGCATGAGTTTGGCAGGAAAAGTTGGAACGCGTTTAAATGTAAATGCCAATTATGATACTGAGTCTACATTTGCTTTCCAGAATTTAATTAAACTTGAATACAGTCCAACCGAGGATGATATTATCCAAAAAATTGAAGTCGGGAATGTTAGTCTTCCTTTAAATAGTTCTTTAATTCGTGGAGCTCAAAGTTTATTTGGTGTTAAGGCGCAATTGCAATTTGGTAAAACAACTGTTACAGGTGTATTCTCCGAGCAAAAATCCCAAACTAAAACTGTGACTGCTCAAGGTGGTGGCACCATACAAGATTTTGAACTATTTGGATTGGATTATGATGCTGACAGGCATTTCTTTCTTTCACAATATTTCAGAAACAAATATGATGCCTCATTAAAGAATTATCCTTTTATTGATAGTAGGGTACAAATCACTAGGATAGAAGTTTGGGTAACCAATCGTCAGAATCGAATCAATACCACCAATAATAATTTAAGAAATATTATTGCTTTACAGGATTTGGGTGAAGCACAACTGACAGATTCAAATAATAACCCAATCAGCGATACTAAAATTATAGCTCTCAATACAATTCCATCTGGTTTTTTTAATGTTGATGCTAATACACCTGTGGACAATAAAAACAATGACTTTGACCCAGGATTAATCGCTACTGGCGGAGGTTTGTTGAATTCAAATATTAGAGAGATAGCTACTGCAGGCTCGGGTTTTAATACCATCACGGCGGTTGAGGGTCAAGATTATTCTAAGTTAGAAAACGCTAGAAAATTAAGTTCCAATGAATATACGTTTAATACACAATTAGGGTATATATCCTTACAACAACGGCTTGCCAATGATGAAGTGTTGGCGGTGGCCTATCAGTATACCATTGGGTCCGATGTTTATCAAGTAGGTGAATTTGGAACCGATGGAGTAGATGCTACACAAGCTGGAGCAGTCGATCCCAACACCGGAGAGCCAGCTACCGTTACCTCTCAAACATTGGTACTCAAAATGTTAAAAAGTAACCTAACAGCAGTTGAAAAGCCAATTTGGAACATTATGATGAAAAATATTTATCAAATTCCAGGGGCTTATCAATTAGACCAACAAGATTTCAAGTTTAATATTCTTTACACCGATCCCTCTCCGTTGAATTATATTACACCAGTAGAAGGCACTTCATTTCCAATTCCAAGCCCTTCAAATCCTGAAGACAGAGTAGCAGAAACCCCATTGTTGAAAGTTTTTAATGTTGATAAATTGAATTACAATAACGATCCACAAGCTGGTGGTGATGGTTTTTTTGATTTTATACAAGGACTAACTGTTGATACACAAAACGGAAGATTAATTTTTACTACGGTTGAGCCTTTTGGTAAATTACTATTTGAAAAATTAAGAACAGATGCTGCACAGGATTATGATGGCGACCAAAACTCTTCTATAGATTACAATCCCAATCAGAAAAAATATGTTTTCAAAAACATGTATAGGCAAACACAAGCTTCAGCTTTACAAGAAGGGGATAAAAATAAGTTTCAGTTAAGAGGAAAATTCAAATCAGCAGGTGGCGATGGGATCCCAATAGGTGCGTTTAATGTCCCTAAAGGTTCGGTAGTTGTAACAGCAGGAGGAAGAGTTTTACAAGAGGGTATAGATTACAGTGTAAATTATCAAGCAGGAAGAGTACAGATATTAGATCCATCACTTCAAGCTTCAAATACACCTATACAAGTTTCAGTGGAGAACAATTCAGTTTTTGGTCAACAGACGAGAAGATTTATGGGGTTGAATATCGAGCATAAATTTTCAGAAAAATTCTTAGTAGGTGCTACCTATTTAAAAATGACTGAAAGACCTCTAACCCAAAAATCAAGATACGGACAAGAGTCTGTAAACAATACTATTTTTGGTGTTAACACCAATTTTTCTACAGAGGTTCCTTTCTTTACTAGACTTGTGAACAAATTGCCTTTTATGGATACCGATGTTCCATCCAACATATCATTTAGAGGTGAAGTAGCATTCTTAAAACCAGATACCCCTAAAGCAGATAAATTTAATGGAGAATCAACTATTTACGTTGATGATTTTGAAGGGTCACAAACTACGATAGATTTGAGGTCACCTTTTTCATGGAGCTTATCATCTGTACCTGTAAGAAATTCAGAAAGCACCTATAATGATTTTGGAGCGGATTTAAACGATATAAAATACGGTGATAAAAGAGCGAAATTGAGTTGGTATTCTATAGATCCTATTTTTTACCAGCAGAGGCCTTCGGGTATTTCTACCGATGATTTGTCCTTAAATAAAACCAGAAGAGTATATAGTGAAGAATTATACCCAGTAACTGATGTCGCAATAGGACAAACTCAAGTAATTAATACCTTAGATTTAACCTATTATCCAAAAGAAAGAGGGCCTTATAACAATAATCCTCTTGCAGCAGGAACGAATCTTTTACCTAATCCAAAAGATAATTTTGGGGGAATTATGCGTTCGTTAAATTCAACCAATTTTGAGTTGGCCAACGTTGAGTATATTCAATTTTGGGTGATGGATCCTTATGTTGGCAATGGCGCATTACCACAAAACAGTTCCAATACGGGTAAAATTTATTTCAATTTGGGTTCAATTTCAGAAGATATATTAAAGGACGGAAGGAAGCAATTTGAAAATGGTTTGCCTGAGGCTGGTTCCAATCAATTGACCTATCCAACTATTTGGGGTAAAGTCCCAGCTTCGCAATCATTGGTTTATGCATTTGACACTAGTGAGGGGAATAGAGCGGTTCAAGATGTTGGATTGGACGGATTGACAGATGAAAAAGAAGGTGAAATATACTCGAATTTTGCTGGATTATCAGATCCAGCGGCTGATAATTATCAATATTTTTTGGAGGCACAAGGTGATGTATTGCAACGTTATAGAGGCTTTAATGGAACACAAGGGAATTCCCCAGTAAATCTTACTACCGACACTAGAGGAAATTCAACTGTTCCAGATGTTGAGGATATCAACAAGGATAATACAATGGATGGCTTTAATGCTTACTACGAATACAGTATAGATATTCAACCTGGAATGAAGGTTGGAACGACCAAATATGTGACCAACGTATTGGATACGGAAGCCGCTATTCCCGGAGCTTCCTTTGGAGAGAAAACCCCAGTTAGATGGGTTCAATTTAAAATTCCTGTAGCACAGTTTGAAAATAAGATAGGCCCAATAACCGACTTTAGATCTATTCGTTTTATGAGGATGTTCATGACAGGTTTTGAAGACGAAATAACTGTTCGTTTCGGAGCATTAGATTTGGTTAGAGGCGAATGGAGAAGATATACCAATACTTTAGACTCTGAAACTACTGAGGAAAATAATTTAGATACTACTGATTTTGATGTACAATCAGTAAATATTCAAGAAAATGGAGAACGTCAACCAGTAAAATACGTTTCTCCTCCGGGAGTTGTCAGAGAGCAGTTGTTTAACAATAATCAAGTGATTAATCAAAATGAGCAAGCTCTGTCTCTAAGAGTTACCGGAACAGGTCTTGAAACGGATGATTCAAGAGCGGTATTCAAGAACGTGAGCGTAGACATGCGACAGTTTAAAAAAATACAAATGTTTGTTCATGCTGAGGCTCTCACCGAAGACACTTCACCGTTGCAAAATAACGAGATGGTAGGTTTTGTTCGTTTTGGGAATGATTTTACAGAGAATTTTTATCAGGTAGAAATTCCTTTGGGGATAACTCCTGCTGGCGCCTCTACAGCAGAGACGGTTTGGCCAGAAGCCAATAATATTGATTTACCACTTGCACTTTTAACAGAATTGAAAATTTTGTCTCGAAGCGCACCTCCGTTAGGACCAAATGAAATATATTATAAAAATGAAAATGAGTTAGATTCTTCTCGACCTAATAAACTAAAATTGGGGGTTAGAGGAAATCCTAATTTTGGTTTGGTACGAATGCTAATGGTTGGTGTAAAGAACAATACTAATGGAGGAGCAAATCCTAGCGGAGTTCCGTTAGTGCCACGTGAGGTAAAAGGAGAAGTTTGGTTTAATGAGTTGCGCTTGTCAGAAATGGACAACAATGGCGGTATGGCAAGTGTAGTAAGCCTTGATGCTAACTTTGCTGATTTTGCCACTCTATCTGCTTCAGGAAAACTAAGTACAGTTGGATTTGGAACCTTAGAGCAAGGTCCAAATGAAAGAAGCCGAGAGGATATTCAACAATATAATATAGTTACGAATCTAAGCTTAGGAAAATTGATGCCAAAGAAATGGGGAATCAATCTTCCATTTAATTATTCAATAGGAGAAGAAACAATAACACCTCAATACGATCCTTTTAATCAAGATATTAAGTTAAAACAATTGCTTGATGTTACTGAGGATGCTAAAGAAAGAGAAAATATTAGACAACGAGCTATAGATTATACTAAGAGAAAAAGTATCAATTTTATTGGTGTGAGAAAAGAAAGAGGAACCAATCAAAAACAACATGTTTATGATCCTGAAAATCTAACATTATCGCATTCGTACAACGTAGTAGAACGTCATAATTTCGAAATAGATAATTACATTGATCAGCAAGTAACTACAACTGCAGATTATACCTACTCTTTTCAGTCAAAACCTATAGAGCCTCTTAAAAAGGCCAAATTCATGAAAAAAAGTGAATATTGGAGGTTGCTAAGTGATTTTAATTTTAATTATTTGCCTTCAAATATTTCTTTTAGCTCCAATATTAATAGACAATACAATAGGCAACAATTTAGACAGGTAGATGTTGAAGGAATTCCATTAGATCCTTTATACCGAAGAAACTATATGTTTAATTATCAATATGGGTTTAATTATAATTTAACTAAATCTTTAAAAATAAATTATAGTGCTTCATCAAATAATATTATCAGAAATTATTTAGATGAAAATAATCTGCCTCTTAATGATGTTGCTCTTTTTACAGATTATTGGAATACTGGCGACCCCAATCAGCATACACAACAACTGGTTGTAAATTATGATTTGCCGTTAAATAAAATTCCATTGTTAAGTTTTGTAAAATCTACTTATTCTTACACGGGAGATTACAATTGGCAACGAAATACTACTTTATTGCCTGGCTATGATTTAGGGAATACCATTCAAAATGCAGGCTCTCATAAATTGAATAATTCATTCAACATGGATTCTTTCTATAAATATATTGGGTTAACTAAAAAAACAACCAGAGCACAGCCAAAACCAGCAATAGCTCCAAAACCAGGTGAAAAAATAGTAAATACAAATGCACCTCAAGCAAATTCGGATCAGAGCGTTTTTGTAAAAGGTTTGGTTGGTATTCTTACAAGTGTAAAAAATATTCAAGTTAATTATACTGAAAATAAAGCAACTGTTCTCCCAGGATATACTCCAGGATTGGGTTTCTTTGGCTCTACGAAACCAACTCTCGGATTTATTTTTGGAAGCCAAGACGACATTCGATACGAAGCAGCTAAAAACGGTTGGCTAACTAGTTATCCAAATTTCAATCAAAATTTTACGCAAACAGTGAGCAAGACTTTAAACATGACTGCCAATGTAGATTTGTTTCCTGATTTTAAAATTGATTTGACCGCGGACAGAACCTATATTGATAATTTTTCTGAGCAGTATGATGTCACAAACGGGCTATATAATTCTAGATCACCATACAATTTCGGAAATTTCAACATCTCCACGGTATTAATAAAAACAGCTTTTGCACGAAGTGATGAAAATTATTCGGCCCCATTTGAAGAATTAAAAAGTAATCGTTTAGTTATCGCTGATCGATTGGCTCAAAATTTTTATGGAGGTTCTGTAATTCCAAGATATGGTGATGCTACAAACCCAATTCCAGGTCCTGATGATCCAAACTATAAAATATACGTTGCAAATCAAGGCTATCCAATAGGATTTGGTAGAAACAGTCAAGCCGTTTTATTGCCGTCATTTTTAGCAGCCTATTCAGGAAGTAATGCTTCTGGAGTTTCATTAGATGCTTTCAGAAACATCCCTATCCCGAATTGGGTTATTAAATATAGCGGATTAATGCGTTATACTTTTTTCAAAGAAAGGTTCAAGCGTTTTTCTTTACAAAACAGTTACAAAGCTTCCTATACGGTTAATTCATTTCGATCGAATTTTGAATACGATAAAGCTCCTACTGGATATGACAAAGACGGAAATTTATTTACAGATGCTGGCGGAAATTTATTTAGTAAAGTGTTGATTTCGAATATTAACTTGGTGGAGCAATTTAACCCATTAATTCGCTTGGATTTTGAAATGAAAAATTCGGTAAAAATTCTTGCTGAAATGAAAAAAGATAGAGCTTTATCAATGAGTTTTGATAATAATCTCTTAACCGAAGTTAGAGGCCTTGAGTACGTTTTTGGTTTTGGATATAGAATTAAAGATGTTATTTTTTCTTCAAAGCTTGCTGATAATCCTTCGGGAATTATTAAAAGTGATATCAACATCAAAGCAGATGTTTCATACAGGAATAGTCAAACTATAGTTCGCTATTTAGATTACAATAACAATGAGTTGTCTGGAGGACAAAATATTTGGTCGGCTAAGTTGACTGCGGATTATTCGTTCAGTAAAAATTTAACCATAATTTTCTATTACGACCATTCATTCTCAAAAGCCGTGATATCTACATCGTTTCCAATAACAAATATTCGAGGAGGTTTTACAATGAGATATAATTTTGGAAATTAAGAACTTTAATGATATATAAATAAAAAGGATAAGCTACATTTGTAATCCAATAAAACAAGAGAAATTTAATTGTTACAATAATGAATATACCATCAAATTTAAAATATACCAAAGACCACGAATGGGTGCTTTTAGAAGGCGATGTTGCCACTGTAGGCATTACTGATTTTGCACAAAAGGAATTAGGTGATATTGTTTATGTAGAAGTAGAAACCCTAGATCAAACCTTGGACAAAGACGAAGTTTTTGGAACGGTAGAAGCTGTTAAAACAGTTTCCGATTTGTTTTTGCCAATGTCTGGAGAAATCATAGAATTTAATGATGCTCTTGAGAGCGATCCAGAAAGCGTAAATACTGACCCCTATGGAAAAGGTTGGATGATTAAAGTAAAAGTTGCCAATGTAAACGATTTTGACGAATTACTTTCAAGTGAGGCATATAAAGAACTTATTGGTTTATAAGCATTTTTATTTGTGGTTAGCCGAATTCTGGACTTTGCTTATTGCGGTATTGTGTTTAGAGAATTCGAAAAAATTGCCAAGTATTGGAATTAAATCTGCTGATAAGTACGTTCATTTTACGTTTTATTTTGTTTTTACTATATTGTGGTTTTTATACTTAATAAAGAAAAACAATTACGTTAAAAATACAATCAATCATGCATTGATAAAAGTATTTATAGCCGCCTTACTGTATGGAATTTCAATAGAAATTGCACAAAGTTTATTTACCGTAAGTAGAAAAGGAGATGTGCTGGATGTACTGGCAAACACAACAGGGGCTATAACTGCCGTATTTTTGTTGAGAATCTGTGTAAATACTTTTTTTAAAAGAGAAAATTAAATACTAAAAACGTCCCACATCGTTGGGATTTTTTTATTTTTATGCTTTCAATAGTCTATGGAGTTGTCGAAAAATCTTTATCACTAATATACGATGAATAAATACATTCTTTTTTTACTTTTTCTATTTTGTTTTTCCTTTTCGAAGGCTCAAATAGCTAAGAAAAGCCCAGATCAATTTCCTGTTTTTCCAGACTGTGTGAATCAATTCGATAAAGAGTTAGAGAACTGTTTTTTTAATCAGGTACAAGATTTTATTTACTCGAATTTTAAAGTGCCAGATAATTTAGTTCAAACGAATTATAAAGGAACTGTTAGCGTACTTTTTGAGGTAAATGAAAAGGGTAAATTCAATGTGCAATATGTTGATGCCGTTGATGATGAATTAGTGAAAGAAAGTAAAAGGGTTTTTGAAAAATTTCCTATAGTTGGTCCGCCAACCTATAATGGAAAACCTATTTACTCTAAATACACCATAAAAATATGTATACCTAAGAAAAGTGCCGCTGAAATAGCTGCTGAGAATGATTCTATAAAAAAAGCGGAGGCTAAAAATTTTTATAAGAACAAGGATAAAGAGTTGCCAGAATACGACAGTATTGTGTATCATAAATTCAAGAATCCAAAGTTTCAGAGTAATTTAAACATTCCGTTTTCGCATAGTTATTATGCTCATTTTGATGCTGCAATGAATCAGTTGGGAGCCAACAATCATACCGCTTCAAAACCATACACCTATGCTGAGGTTTCTAGATATTATAACCTTAAAGAAGCGAATACAAAATTATTAAAAAACAAAAAAGAGTGGTGGGGAAGAAAATTGTGGAACGAAAACACCGTTGAAATTCAAGGCGAAGGCTATTGGTTTACCATGAATCCCATTTTTGATTTGCAAAAAGGAATCAGTAATCCTAGTGTATCAAAAAGCACCTATATTAATACAAGAGCAATTCAAATTCAAGGTGGTTTGGGTGAGCAGCTCAATTTTACCACTACCATATACGAAAGTCAAGGTCGTTTTGCAGATTATGTAAACAATTATGCTAAATCAATAGGTGCTAATGGAGATCCTAATGCAGCTATAATTCCTGGAATTGGAATCACTAAAAACTTCAAAACTGATGCTTTCGATATGCCTTTAGCAGAAGCTAACTTAACCTTTACACCTAATAGGTTTATTGATTTGCAATTGGGTTATGGAAGAAATTTTATTGGCGACGGCTATCGTTCTTTAATTACAACAGACGGAATTAGTCCATATCCATTCTTTAAAATCAACACTAATTTTTGGAAAATAAAATATACCAATACTTACATGTTCCTGAAAGATGTTCGTCCAGAAGTTACCGTAGAACGAACTTACACTACTAAGTATATGGCCAATCATTATTTAAGTTGGAATGCAACGAAAAGATTGAATATTGGTTTCTTTGAATCAGTGGTTTGGGCAAACACCAATAATAGAGGTTTTGATATGAGCTTCGTCAATCCAATTATTTTTTATCGTTCAGTAGAATTTTCTTCATCGGCACGTTCAGGGAATGCTTTGTTGGGACTTACGGGTAAATACAAATGGAACAACCAAATCAATTTGTATGGGCAGTTTCTAATTGATGAATTTTCGTTTAATGACATTAAAAATGTAGATAAAAGTTGGAAAAACAAATTTGGGCTACAACTAGGGGCTAAATATTTTAATGCATTCAATGTTGAAAATTTATTGCTTCAGGTAGAATACAATCGGGTGAGACCTTATGTGTATTCACATAGTGATCCCTTGACGAATTATGCACATACTAACCAAAGCTTAGGACATCAGTGGGGAGGAAATTTCAAGGAGTTTATTTTTGTTGCTAGGTATCATAAAGGTCGATTTTTCTCCGATGCAAAAATCACCTCTGGTGTTCGAGGATTGGATTTTAATACAGCAGAAGACTCTAAAAACTATGGAGGCGATATTTATAAAGATTATGATATTGACAGAGCTAGAGATGCTAATGTGAAAATTGGGCAAGGGAACAAAACCTCAATTTTTATTGCCGATGTACAAGCAGGTTATTTAATCAATCCGCAAACCAACCTAAAGTTTTTCGGAAGTTTTATCTACAGAAATTTCAATCCCAATACAGAAACGGAATCTACTTTTAAATCCGATACAACTTGGTTTTCGATTGGGTTGAGATGCGATATTTTCAATTGGTATTTTGATTATTAGTGAATGAAGTTTGTTTGTCATTGATATGATTTTTTATGAATTGTTTTTTGTTAAATCATTAACTATAAATTACATTTGCAGCTCCCGAAGAGTCGGGATTGAAAATGCAAATGAAAACCCAATTGAGTTTAGCTACAAATACTTTTTCTTTTAAATCTACGTACACCGATTTTAAGGCAATTACCAAGGCAGGATTGGCTATTAGTGTGGTTTTTTCTTCATTGGCTGGTTTTATTCTTGGCGTTCCTGATTTTCATTCCATAGCTTGGTTGGTTTTATTGAAATTAGCAGTTGGCGGCTATTGTATGGTAGGTGCATCAAATGCCTACAATCAAGTAATAGAAAAAGATTTGGATGCTTTGATGGACAGAACCAGGAATCGTCCAGTTCCTTCTGGTAGAATGACTTCAAACACCGCCTTATTCATAGCCAGTGTATTGACCATAGTAGGATTGATTTTATTGTACACCATCAATTCAAAAACGGCGATGTTTGGTGCCATTTCAATTTTTTTATATACGAGTGTTTATACACCATTAAAAACAGTAACGCCCTTATCTGTTTTTGTAGGCGCATTCCCTGGAGCGATTCCGTTTATGTTGGGTTGGGTTGCTGCGACAGGAAATTTTGGAATTGAAGCAGGTACTTTATTTTTGATACAATTTTTCTGGCAGTTCCCACATTTTTGGGCAATTGGTTGGTTTTTGTTTGAAGATTATGAAAAAGCAGGTTTTTTTATGTTACCATCAGGTAAAAAAGACAAATCGACTGCTTTGCAAACTATACTGTATACAGTTTGGTTAATTATTGCTTCACTTTTGCCAGTTCTAGGATTTACGGGCAAATTGTACATAACCCCTCTGGCAGCAACGTTGGTGTTATTGTTGGGATTATGGATGTTATTTTATGCTGTTAGATTATATCAGCTAAGAACTACAAAAGCCGCTAGAACGCTAATGTTGGTTAGTGTAAGCTATATCACCTTGTTACAAATAGTTTATATTTTAGATAAATTTTTACGATGATGAAACAGACAGCAATGACCGTAGACGAACACAAAGCAAGAACAGCAAGATCCTATAAATTGATGCTGTTGTTTGCTATGATAAGTATGACCATGCTTTTTGCAGGATTAACTAGCGCTTTTGTTGTGAGTAAATCTAGAGCAGATTGGTTAAAGAATTTTGAACTTCCAAGCGCCTTTTTTATGAGCACTGCTGTAATTATTGCATGCAGTGTAACCTTTCATCTTGCAAAAAAAGCCATTCAGAAAGACAACAGAAGTGCTACAACTTCATTTCTTTTAGGGACATTAGTATTAGGGATTTTGTTTGTAGTACTACAGTTTGTGGGTTTTGGACAAATAGTAGATGCAGGATATTATTTTACAGGAAGCGAAAGTACTATTACAACAACTTTTCTATACGTGATAGCAATAACCCATTTAGCACACTTATTTGGTGGATTAATTTCGCTATTAATTATAATTTATAATCATTTTAAACAAAAATACAATTCAACTCAAACCCTTGGTATAGAGCTAGGTGCGATGTATTGGCACTTTCTGGATTTATTATGGGTTTATTTGTTTTTATTTTTATTTTTCTTTAAATAAGAAAAAAATGTAAATTTGGGAACTTTTTAACGAATAACTTTTATGGGAGCTACAGTTACAACTGCAAACAATGACGAAAAAACTTGGGGAGGCGGAAACGAACCCTTAGCAGCGAGTTATGGTAAATTAATGATGTGGTTTTTTATCGTATCAGATGCTTTAACTTTCTCTGGATTTTTAGCAGCTTATGGTTTTTCTAGATTTAAATTTATTGACACATGGCCATTAGCCGATGAGGTGTTTACACACTTTCCATTTATGCATGGTGTTTCTGCACCGATGTATTATGTGGCATTGATGACTTTTATTTTGATATTCTCTTCGGTGACTATGGTTTTAGCTGTAGATGCTGGTCATCATTTAAACAAAGCAAAAGTGGCATTTTATATGTTTCTTACTATTATTGGTGGTTTGATATTCGTTGGTTCTCAGGCTTGGGAGTGGAAAAATTTCATTCATGGAGAATACGGTGCGATTGAAACTAAAGGTGGAAGCTTATTGCAATTCGTTGATAATACTGGTAAAAGAGTTAAATTAGAAGAATTTGCTGCCACTCTTCCTGAGGAAAGAGAGCATTTAGAGAGAAGCAAAGGGAAATGGTTTATGGATGAACCGTCTTTACCAAGCTATTCTGTTGCAGAAGTACAAGCAGGGTTCAAAGCACATCCTGAACTTTTAATTAGAACAGAGAGTTTATACAAGGATGATGCAGCAGCAAAAAAAGATCCTAAAATAGATCACACCCTAAGCAAACACAAACATAAAACTATTTTAACTAGAGCAGAATCTGAAGCGCGATTGGCTAATGCAGCCTTGGTGGTTGAAGGAGCTAATTTGACAAGAAACGAATATGGAAGTAAATTATTTGCAGATTTCTTTTTCTTCATAACTGGTTTTCACGGGTTTCACGTATTTTCTGGAGTAGTTATTAATATCATTATTTTCTTCAACGTTTTGTTAGGTACTTATGAAAAAAGAAGAAGCTACGAAATGGTTGAAAAAGTTGGATTGTATTGGCACTTTGTAGATTTAGTTTGGGTATTTGTATTTACATTCTTCTACTTAGTTTAATTTTTTAAAGTAATTATTATGTCACACGAACACGTTTCTAATACAAAAAGAATTTGGCTGGTTTTCGGAATACTATCCGTTGTAACCATTGTAGAGGTATTTCTTGGAATCATTAAGCCAGATTTCTTGCACATGAACAATTTACTAAGAATGAACTTATTGAATTGGATTTTCATCATCTTAACTATATTTAAGGCATATTACATTATCTGGGCGTTTATGCATATGGAAGGAGAAAAATCCAGTCTAAGATGGACCGTTGTTGCTCCAGTTATATTTCTAGTTGCGTATTTATTATTCATCCTTTTGGTTGAAGCTGATTATATTTTCGAGGTTTTTAAAGATTCTACAATTAAATGGAATTTTTAATTGCATATTAATTCATATAAAAGTCCCGATTCTGTCGGGATTTTTTTATTTTTGTACGTCATTAATTTGCTTCTTTAGATGAAAAAAAATATTGTTCTTTTTATTCTTTTTATTTTTCCTATAGTAGCCTACCTTTTCTTTGCTACTGGGGTAAATAGTTTTATGTTTTTGCCTACTGTTACTCCAAATATTCCAGATTTAAAGCATTGGCAATCTTTGAATGGAGAGCAAATCACCCTAGATAATAAGATTACAATTTTAGGCTTTACAGGAGATAATATTATCTACAATAAAGGAAATTTTTTCAATCTAAATCAAAAGATTTATAATAAAAATAGAGAGTTCAAAGACTTTCAGTTTGTAATGATTGCTCCAATTGGCACTCAAGGACAAGTAAATGAGATTTTAAAAGGTTTAAGCGATATAACAGATGTTTCCAAATGGTATTTTGTTTTTGCTCCTACAAGTGAAATTCAAGACTATTACAATACTTTGAAGTTAAAAGGGAAACTCGATAGTCATTTTGGAACTCCAAATGTGTATATAATCGATAAAAAAAGAAATTTACGAGGCAGGAAAGATAAAGATGAATATAAAGAAGGTTATGATACGTCTTCACCTTCTGATTTATATAATGAAATGACAGACGATGTTAAAATAATTCTTGCAGAATATCGATTGGCCTTGAAAAGGAACAATTCAAAAAGGAAAATTTAAATTATGTTAAAGAATAAATCCTACATAGGTATTTCCTTCATCATTTTGATTTTTGGTATTTACGCTATCCCAAAAATAGTCAATAGAATTCAAAATGGGAATGTGGTGAAAGGCGACAGGCTTGACAGCGTTTCAAATAATGGAACTATTAGTGATAAATTAGTGGTAATAGGGCCAGCACCAAAGTTTGAATTAATTGACCAAAATAAGAAAACAATCACTAACAAGGATTATAGTAATAAGGTCTATGTACTCGAGTTTTTCTTTGCAACTTGTCCTTCGATTTGTCCAAAAATGAATAAGAATTTAATTGAGGTGCAAAATCAATTTTTTGGGAATCCCAATTTTGGTATAGTATCTATAACAATAGATCCCGAACATGATACGGCTGAGGTTTTGAAAGCGCATGCAGAATTATTGGGAGTGAAGTCATCAAATTGGCATTTTTTAACAGGAGACAAAAAGTATATTTATGATTTAGCAAATAAAGGGTTCAATTTATATGCTGGTGAAAATAGTAAGGTAAACGGCGGTTTTGAACATTCAGGGTTCTTTGCTTTAATAGATAAAAAAGGAAATATTCGTTGCAGAAAAGATGAGTACGGTAATCCGATTTTGTATTATGAAGGAATTGAAAATGAAGGGGTTCAGGCAATTAAAGAAGATATAGCAATTTTATTGAGAGAGTAATGGAAAAAAATAATTCAGTTGAACAAAAATTCAGCAAGTACATCATTGGAGTATCAATTGCAATTCCAGTTGTAGTTGCCATTTTATTTAGTGTAAAATTAAAAGATTTTGGTATTCAAGTAGAACCACTGTCTTTTTTACCGCCTATTTATGCTTTTATTAATGGTGTAACTGCATTTGTACTAGTTTGTGCTATTATGGCCATCATGAATGGAAATAGGAAACTACATGAACGATTAATGATAACAGCTATAGGATTGTCAGTTGTTTTTTTAATCATGTATGTGGCGTATCACATGACAGCAGATTCGACAAAATTTGGTGGAGAAGGTTTCGTTCGTTATGTTTATTTCTTTTTACTAATTTCTCATATTTTATTGTCGATAGCAGTTATTCCATTGGTTTTAATTACCTATGTTAGAGCATTAGCAGAGCGTTTTGACAGACATAAAAAAATAGCTAGAATAACTTTCCCAATCTGGTTGTATGTTGCTGTTACTGGAGTAATAGTATATCTGATGATATCACCTTACTATGTTCAATAAAGTTAGAAGTCAGAAGTTAGAAGTCAGAAGGAGTAAAGAAAAGTTCTTTTTTATTTACTTAGTATTTATTATTTATATTTTACCTCTTACTTCTTATTCTCAATGTGCCATGTGTAGAGCAGCTGTCGAAAGCGAAGGCAATGCGACAAAAGCAGAGGCTATTAATGACGGCATTGTATATTTAATGATAATCCCGTACTTGCTTGTTGGAGCTATTGGGTATGCCATTTTTAAAATGTACAAGAACAAAAAAAGGGTATAAATTTTATTTTATTCCGTCAATTGTAATATTTACATCACCATTTATCTTTACAAAAGCGATTATTGCTTTGTTGGTCAACTGAATCTTTTGAAACTGAATATCGTCAATCGTTCCATTTATAAAAACACCAGGCATTGGTGAATAATTTTTTAAATAATGAAGGATGTTTTGTTTCCCTTCGTCTAAATTAGATTTAATAGAATAACGGCAACTTTCTTGTATTTTATTTAAAACATATCCCTTAGCTAACCAATTGGCGGTTTTGATTAATTTATTTTTGGTATCTATTGCATAGTCTAATTTGTCAAAATATACTTCTTTAGATTGCTCATTATATTGAGGAAATCCAGCCAAGTAAATCTTTCCATTCAAACTACCAACTAAGTCTAACGCTATAATCATTTTTCCTTCTTTGTGCCAAATGGCAACGCTTTGAACAGTAACTTTTTTGTTGCCATTTTCAAATACTTGCCCAGAAAAATTTTTAGTCATTATTTTTGAGGCATCTTCATAGGTAGAAACGGCAACAATATTTGCTGTTACGCGTTCGGGCATTTTTACTACTGGTTTTAATACAATTTTTGTTTTATCAAATTTTGATATAGGTTTTGGCCCAATCAAGGTTTCCATATTGCATTTCAGACTCATTTCGAATGATATCGTTTCTTTTTGCAGTTTGGCATCTGTAGTATATAATTCTAATGGGACCACTCGCAACCAGCTTTGATAGGCTTGACTCATTTCAAAAGGAGTGCAAATTTTTTCCAGAGCATCCAAAACATTCGGTTTAAAATCAACTGATTTTTCAATAGCATCATCAATAGCCTTTTCGATTTTAGCTCTAAAAATGCGTATCGTAGGATTTATTAAATACGTTATAGGGATTGCTTTTCCTAATACGGTAACTGTTGGACTTTCGATCCAGTCCAAGGATTTTAATTCTGTTTTTGTGTGGAGTTTCCAGTTGGTCAAATCCACATCACTAGATAAAGTTACCTTTCCGTTAAAATTAAATTCTTTAACATTGTATAGCGAGATGCCAAGTTTATTTGTTCCAATTCTGTATTTTACAAATGCTCTCAAGGGCAGAACAGTTCTTATTCTGCCATTTTCATTCTCTAATGTAATTGGAGCCAATTTCCATATTTTGATTTCATAATCATCATCTTCAATAGTGTTGTCTTCATAAATCAATCCATTTAAGGTTTTGTTTGTTTGATTTTCAACATCTTTAAGTTTGAGTTTAATAGGCAGATTGATGAATGAAGCTACATTGTCATAAATTAAAGGAGACGCTTCGTCGGGCTCTGGTTTTAAAGCATTGATTTTTTGAGTAGAGGAACAACTGCCAACTAGAAAAAGTAGAAGAATACTAATTACTAAAGAATAATATTTGGACATTTTAGAATCGGTTTGAGATGGTAAAATTAGTTAAACGGATTATATTTTGTGAGATTGGTGTAACATTTTTAAATGGAATTAGTCTCATTAGTATAAAATTTTGAAAAAGTAAATTACGGTGTTGTTTTTCTGTTTTGATTTATAAAAAGCAATAAGAAGTACAAGGGTTTTAAGCCTAAAAATAACTGAAATTTCAGAATAATATAAATATCTGTAGTACCTTTGCTACAGATTCATTTTAAACTAATATGAATAAAATCGTTTGTTTTATTTTTAGCATTCTAATTGGATTTGCATCTCATGCACAAGTTAAAAGATGGACCATACAAGAATGTGTTGCATACGCTCTGAAAAATAACATTTCCATAAAACAGTCAGTTTTAGACGCCGATTTGGCTAAAATCGATAAAAATAGTGCTTTGGGAAGTTTTCTACCATCAATAAATGCTGATGCTTCTCATTCTTGGAATATTGGTTTGAATCAAAATATAACCACTGGAATTCTAGAAAATCAAACTACTCAGTTTTCTGCATTCGGACTAAATACGGGCGTGGATATATATAAAGGTCTGCAAAATCAAAATAGATTGCGAAAATCTAATCTTCAAATTCTTGCTTCCCAATACAATTTGGACAAAATGAAAGAAGATATTTCATTGTATGTCGCCAATGCTTTTTTGCAAATTCTTTTTGATAAAGAGAATATAAAAGTACAAAAGGAGCAATTGGCAATAAGCGAAAAACAATATGTTAGAACAGACGAATTAGTTAAGGCAGGATCAATTCCTAGAGGAGATCTACTGGATATAAAAGCAACAGTTGCCTCTAATAAACAGAAAGTTGTCAGCGCTGAAAATGCCTTTATAATCTCTAAATTGAGTTTGGTTCAACTGTTACAATTAGAGGATTTTGAAAATTTTGACATTGCAGATGTTGAATATGGAGTTGCAGATAGTCCAACAATGTTGCTAGGCCCAGAGACTATATTCCAAAAGGCCAAAGAAATACGAGTTGAACTAAAAATAGCCAAATCAAATCTAGAAATAGCCGAAAGAGATTTGAAGATAGCCAAGGGTGGTTTTCAGCCAAGTCTACAAGGGTTCTATAGATTCAACACTAGGATTTCCTATGCTGATGTTCCTGTTTTTGATTCTAGTGGGAAATTTGTTGGATTTAGAAACCCCAATCCCTTCTTCAATCAATTTAGTGATAACAAAGGACATAATTTCGGAATGCAATTAAATATTCCTATTCTAAATGGGTTTTCAGTAAAAAATAGTGTAGCGCGTTCTAAAGTTAGTATTGAAAAAAATAAATTAGCATTGAGTCAATCAGAATTAGATTTAGAGCGTAATGTATACAAAGCATTTACGGATGTTAAAGGGGCGCTTAATGCTTATGAATCTGCAATCATTGCTCTTGATGCTAGAAAAGAAGCGTTCAATTATGCCTCAGAAAAATTAGCTGTTGGGATAATGAATGCATTCGATTTTAATCAATCACAAACGTTACTTTCCAACAGTCAATCGGAAGTTTTAAGAACCAAATACGATTATATTTTCAAAGTAAAAGTTTTAGAACTCTACTTTGGAATTCCTATCATTCAAAAACAATAGATATGTCAAAAAAAACAATTTATATATTAATCAGTTCGGCAATTGTTGTCGTTATTGCTTTGATAGTACTTTCTAAAAAAGGAATTATAGGCAATAAAGACAAAGCGATAGATGTAGAAGTTGCAAAAGCAAATGAAATTACTATCGTTGAAACCGTATCAGCTACAGGTAAAATCCAACCAGAGATTGAGGTTAAAATTTCATCAGAAGTTTCAGGCGAAATAATTGCTTTACCAGTAAAAGAAGGACAAGTAGTAAAAAAGGGAGATTTATTAGTAAAAATAAATCCAGATTTGTACACTTCAGGTTACAACAGAACAGTTGCGGGTTTATCGCAAACCAAGGCAGGTTTGAGTCAAGCCGATGCTGCTTTTAAAGAAGCAAAAGCGAATTATGATAGAAACAAAATTCTATTTGATAAAGGAATTATTTCGAAATCGGATTGGGATAGAGCAATTTCAAACTTTGAAACCGCAAAAGCATCAAAGGAATCTGCCTATTTTAATGTCAAGAGTGCTTCTGCAACTGTAAATGAGGCAAAAGACAATTTAGGAAGAACAACCATTTATGCTCCTGCTGACGGAACGATTTCTATGCTAAATGTGGAGTTAGGCGAACGAGTTTTAGGCACACAACAAATGGCAGGTACCGAAATTTTACGTGTTGCAAATCTCAACAATATGGAGGTGGAAGTTGAGGTAAATGAAAATGACATAGTGAAAATAAATGTAGGAGATTCATCAAGAGTACAAGTTGATGCCTACTTAAAAAAACAGTTTAGAGGTATAGTGACTAGCATTTCAAATTCTGCAAGCTCGGCCTTGACAGCAAATCAAGTTACAAATTTTAAAGTTAAAGTGAGAATTCTGAAAGAATCCTATCAAGATTTATTAGTAGGAAAACCGGCTTCTTATTCTCCGTTTAGACCAGGAATGACGGCTACAGTCGATATTATTACTGAGAGAAAAGAAAAAGTAATAGCAGTTCCTATTAGTTCGGTTGTGGTAAAATCCGACACAGCTGCAGTTAAGAAATTAAAAGTGGATGACCCAATTTCTGAAGAAAATATGATTAAGCAAAAAAGCGATAAAAAATTAGAATGTGTTTTCTTAAAAGTGGGTGAAAAAGCTAAAATCAGAATCATAAAAACAGGAATTCAGGACGATACTAACATAGAGGTGACAGAAGGGTTAAAACCCGGTGATATTGTCATTGTTGGACCTTACAACACGGTGTCAAAAGATTTGAATTCTGGAGATAAAGTAAAAGTTAATAGTGATACTAAAACGGATAATTCAAAATAATGGCTTATATTCTTGCTATCGAAACGGCTACAAAAAATTGTTCGGTTGCACTTGCAAAAGACGGTGTTACCATTTTATGTAAGGAAATTGCTGAGGAAGGCTATTCGCATGCAGAGCGATTGCATGTTTTTATAGAACAGCTTTTGTGTGAACTTGAATTGTCATACAAAGATCTATCGGCAATTGCGGTGAGTCAAGGGCCAGGTTCTTACACGGGATTACGAATAGGTGTTTCAGCGGCAAAAGGCCTATGTTATGCCTTAAATATTCCTTTAATAGCCATAGACACATTGGCTTCGCTTGCTTCACAGGTTATTGTCGAAGAAGGCTATATTGTTCCAATGATTGATGCGAGAAGGATGGAAGTATACAGCGCAATTTTTAATTCTAAACATCAGAAAATTAGAGAGATTAGAGCTGAAATTCTTACTTCTGAGTCTTTTTCAGATAGTAGTGAAAAGATTTATTTTATAGGCGATTGTACTGAGAAAAGCAAAACAGTTTTGAATCAAAACAACCACGTTTACCTAGATACTATTATCTATCCTTCTGCTAAAGATATGAGTGCGATAGGTTATGAAAAGTACAAAAAGAGCGACTTTGTAGATGTTGCTTATTTTGAGCCCTATTATTTGAAAGATTTTGTAGGAACTGTTTCTAAGAAATAGTTATTGTAAAAGACTTTTGATTCACTATGAGTTCAATTTTGGTTATTGAATAAAATAAAAAAACCGCTCCGGTAATAAATCGGAACGGTTTTTTCTTTTTTAAAAACATATTATTGTTTCACCATACGAATCGATTTAACTTTTTCTCCTTGAGAAACAACTATGTTGTATATTCCAGAAGGGTAGTTTGTGCCAATTTCTTGTGAACCTAATTCAGAAACATAAGCTTTTTTACTTTCAAGCTCTCTTCCTATCATATCATATACTTTTACTTGAACCAAATCATCACTTGAACTTTGAACGTCTAAGCTAAAGTTTCTCGCAAATGGATTTGGGAACGCTTTCACCTCAAATATATTGGTATTGATATTTTCAGAAGCCATTCTTATAAAAGGTGTAGTAACCGTACAAGCCGGACCGTAAGCAGACCATAAACCATTGTATAGTGTAGCAACATCAACAGTATACACTGTGTTGTTAGCATAGCCACCTGCCAAGTCAGAAGGCACGATGTAATTTCTAGAAACTTCAGCTATACGTTCTGTTGCTCCATTAACTACTCTAAAACGGTATTTAGTCACTAAAGATATTCTATTTGCATTAAGAGTAAAGTTCAAGTTACTATAAGTAACACCACATTGAGAGGTAAGCAATTTCGTTGCTGGTAGAGCTGGAGTTGTCAAAATACAATTGTCGCCAAAGTTTTTGTATGTGCCACCAATAAGTGCTTTAACTCTAACGTTGTAAGATTTTCCATAAACTAATACTCCTGGAATCTTAGTTGCAGGGTAGAAATAATATATAGGAGAAACAACAGTAGTTATTTCATTAGTATCAACTCTTGTTATTTCGAATGTGTACTCTGTTGCTCCCGCAACTGGAGAAGTTTCAATAGCAGTGGTTAGGCTAGACAATGTTGTACCACATTGTTTAGGTCTAATTTTTGTTGCTTGAATATCTGTTATAGTATATGCACCTGTAGAAATGTTAAGCGTTATATTGTAAACAGAATTATTTGGAATAGGAATATTATTTCCGCCTATACTATTACTTCCAGAAGGATAATTTCCTCCCCAACTTGTAGCCCAGTCATTACCCATTCTAAATTTCAACTCTCCAGCCAATAAAGAAACACCATTTAATCTATAGTTAACCCCATTAGTAGTTGTCATAGGTGTGTCTGCGCCCCAACCACCTGGAGTAGAGTCTCCAATTATGCTTATAGTATGGTAACCTACTAGATTTGTATCTACAAAAGTATATTTACCTGTTGCACGATTAAAAGTAATGTTATATACGGAAGCTTTATAAACTTTAATATTATCACCACCTGAAGTACCTGTGGCAGTTGGGAAAGCATTTCCTCCCCAGTTTTTTGCCCAATCATTACCTTGACGGAATTTCAATTCAGCTCGAGATAATGATACTCCATTCAATCTATAGGTTACCCCATCAGTAGTTGTCATATTTGTGTCTGCTCCCCATCCTCCCGGAGTTGCATCTCCGATGATACTAATTGTTACATAAGTAAAAGCGTAAGCACCTGTATTTTTGTTGAAAGTTACATTGAAAGCCTTTCCTGGAACAGGAATAGAAGTTGTGATATAAGTTGCTGAAGTTCCTGAAGGAAAAGCAGAACCACCCCAAACAAAATCATTGGCATTTGCTTGACGGAATTTATACATTCCAGGAAGGATATCTACATTATTTTTATAGTAGTTTACTCCATCACCAGTAAACAAATCTATATCGACACCGTTAGAAGTCAAACTGATGGTAGGATAACCTGAGTTAAAAGAATAAACTCCTGTAATTCTGTTAAAAGCAACTACATAATTTCCAGCTTGCACATTGATATCACTACCAGAAGAAGTTCCGTTAGGAAAACCTGTGCCTCCATAACTTACTGCCCAATTACCATTTTTTCTAAATTTCAAAGCACCAGTAGTGAAAGCTGTCAAGCTTGTGCTGTAATTTTCACCATCTGTAGTGGTTAAATAAAAATCATTACTAGTACTATTACCGACTGGCCAGCCCAATTTAGCTGGTCCAACAATACTAATTTGTGGAAAAGTAAAAGAATAAACACCAGTATTTTTGTTAAATACGATGTCGTAAGTTCCAGGAATAACACTAATAGCATTTCCATCTAATGTTGCAGTTCCTGATGGAAAAGCTGAATCACCCCATGTGTTAGTAGCAACTAAGTCCTCTTGAAATTGTAAGCCTCCCAAACTAAGATCGGCGTCTAATAAAATGTAGTTAATTCCATCAGTTGTCGACATAACGGCAGCTACATTTCCGTTTGCAGTACCTTTAACATAAATGTCCGAAAAACCCTGTGCTACAGCTGTAAAAGAATAAGCTTTTGTAGTCAAGTTAAACGTGACATCATAAACACCTGCAGTAACAATTATATTGCTACCATTAGGAACACCAGTTCCTGATAAAAAAGTACTACCTCCCCAATTGTTAGTCCAAGAGCCATCTTGACGAAATTTAAGTCCTCCGTTAGTTAGGGTAACGTTTGATAACGTATAAATTACATTATCAGAGGTGGTCAAGTTGGTGTCAGCAGCCCAGTCACCAGGTGTAGCATCTCCAATTATAGAGATGGTTTGTGCGTTGCTGTTGAATGTAAATGCAAAAAAAGCAAGCAATAGTAAAATTTGTTTTTTCATATTATAAATATTTTGGTTAATAGTTTGATAAAAATATATATAATTTGGGAAAAAAAAACGCATTTTTCAAATAACAAGTAGCTATAACGTTTTCGTGTTTATAAGTTTTTAATTGGTTTTTTCGGAAAGAACTTTAATGCTTTATAAGTATGTACTTTAACAATAAGGTAAAAATTATATTAGATTTTAGTTTTATAACTAAAATAGCATCAGATAAAGAATAGATAACTTTATTTAAAGATATTTATAATCCAAATCGAAAAGGAATAAAAAAATCAACCTACTTGTGGTCACCTAGTAATAGGTAAAGAGTACAATTATTTTGAATCTTCCTTCAAAAAAGGTTGGAATGCAATTTTTTCGGTATCAAAAGCTATTTTAGAATCCTCCAAAATATCTGAACATACATCTCCAAAATCGTCGTTTTTTGACCAAACCCTAATTGCAATTTTAATTCCTGAATCGGTCAATTCTTTTACAGAGACAGTAGGTTGAGGTTCTTTTAGAATTTTTGGATTGTTAGCAATTATAGTAAAAATAAGATCTTTTACTTTTTTGATATCCGTTTCATAAGAAATGCCAATTGTTAAGTCTGTTCGCCTGTTTGCTTGCTGTGAATAATTGATAATTGTTCCGTTCGATAAGGCTCCATTAGGAACATAAATTACTTGGTTGTTCGCCGTCAATAATTGGGTTACAAATATTTGAATGTCAATTACAGTTCCAGAAACTCCTTGAGCTTCAATAACATCTCCAAGTTTGAAGGGCTTAAATAAAATGATTAGCATTCCTCCAGCAAAATTAGACAGAGAACCTTGTAATGATAAACCAACAGCCAAACCAGCCGCTCCCAAAATAGCTACAAAAGAAGATGATTCTATTCCTAGTTTTGAAATAACCGCGATAAAAAGTATTATTCGTAATCCCCAATAAATAATATCGGATAGGAATTCTATCAGTGTAGGCTCAATCTCACGTTTTACCATAATTTTTCTGGATAACGTATTTATAATACGTATTGCCCAAATTCCGATGAATAAAAGAACTATTGCAGCAATCAGTTTAGGTGTATA
>Ga0315904_10003003_pt1 | contig 25380 bp, 21 predicted proteins | sample LakEriMetagenome_6_FD_203529 | JGI IMG/M metagenome (GOLD analysis project Ga0315904, IMG submission 203529) | Freshwater fungal communities from buoy surface, Lake Erie, Ohio, United States - Buoy 12 MA120 | ecosystem: Environmental > Aquatic > Freshwater > Lake | place: USA: Lake Erie, Ohio... | reverse complement strand
CAAGGCCCTTATTTACAAGAGTTGCAGAGTTGATTGTTACTACCGGACCCATCGACCAAGTTGGGTGGTTAAGCGCTTCTGCGACAGTAATCGTGGATAAATCAGTGCGATCGCGAAATGGGCCACCACTTGCGGTGAGAACTAACTTAGAAACTTCGGATTTCTTGCCACCTATTAGAGATTGCCAGAGCGCCGAATGCTCAGAGTCAACCGGCAATAATTGATCAGGCTTTGCCAGAGACATAACCAAATCTCCGCCTGCTACAAGTGATTCTTTATTGGCTAGGGCAACGCGATTTCCCACGCGAAGGGCTGCCAGAGTTGGGCCTAATCCAATTGAGCCAGTGATGCCATTTAAAACAACATCACAAGTTATCGCTGCGATTTCAGTAGATGCCAGCGGACCATCAATTACCGTTGCATTAGGTAGCGCAGCCCTAACTTGATCAGCGTTCTTATTCACGCCAATTACGGGAACGTTGAATTTCTTTGCTTGGGAAATTAACAGTTCGGTATTGCTTCCAGCTGCAGTTATAGCAACAACGCGAAATAGCGATGGATTAGCCTCAACAATTTCCAGTGCCTGAACACCAATAGATCCCGTTGAACCAAGGATTACTAAATCTTTCACTGCCGCTACCAATTAACTATCGATCGAGAAGATTTTGCGTTGGTGAATACGGAGTTCCGCTACGGCGTTTTGCAATCGCAGAGAGCGCTTCAAGTACTACGCGATTGGCAAGAATGGCGGTGATATCAGCGCTATCAAATGGCGGAGCAACTTCAACGACATCAATTCCGACAATTGGAAGTTCGAGACAGATGCGGCGCACTGCTTCAAGTAGTTCACGACTAGTCATTCCACCTGGCTCGGGAGTACCGGTGCCTGGTGCCATACCTGGATCAACTACGTCGATATCAACTGAGAGAAATACGCCATCACATCCATCGGTAAGCGTTGCAAAAGATTCATCAAGAACTTTATTGAGCCCGCGGTGATGGATTTCCGTCATCTCGTATGAGCGCATCCCTTGATCGCGCATCCAATTTAAAGTCTTGTCATCTGGCCAATATCCGCGAAGCCCAAGTTGCAGGAAGCGATCACCGCGAACATGGCCTGATTCGATTAAGCGGCGCATCGGAGTTCCATGGCCAACCAACGCACCAAATTGATCTTCACCCGTGTCAGCGTGGGCATCGAAGTGGATCATTGAAATTTTTCCGAGCCCGCGATGTTTTGCAATTCCTGCAACATCTGCTGAGGCGATCGAGTGGTCTCCCCCAAGAATTACCGCGATCTTTCCAGCGCGTGAAATCTTTTCGGTTGCTTCTTCCAAAACCTTAAGCGATGCAATTAGATCTCCAGGCGGCATCATCAAATCGCCAGCGTCATAAACCTTTAGCGCCTTAAACGCATCGATACGCAGTGCTAGATGTGGGCGTTCTGCATCATGCGGCAGATAATCTCCACCGCGAATCGCTTGCGGACCAAACTTGGCACCAGAGCGATGTGAAGTTCCGGAATCAATTGGCGCACCAACGATAATTACATCGGCATCGGCATATGACTTTGGATCATCTAGATCGCACTGTGGGATGCCAAGAAATGTAAAACTTGGTCCATACATATTGCCGTGGTTCGCCATTGGTTAAGGATAGTTGCTAATGATTAAGAATCGAAACCTAGGCCTAGCGAATCCAGCAATTTGAGCCAAAGATTGCGCTTACCGCCATTTTCGTCAGCCTTATTAATAGACCATTGCGTCAGGCGAATAAAGATAAATTTAAATGGCTCAGGTGGGAAGGGCATCGGCTTCTTGCGAACCATTTTTAATCTAGTTCGTTCATTATCTTTACCATCCAACAAATCAAGCATTACCTGAGCGCCAAAACGCGTTGAGCCGACTCCCAAACCTGTGAAACCTAAAACGTATGCAACTCGGCGGCGATGTGCCATTCCCCAGAAAGGTGAGAAGCGCGAGCAGGTATCAATTGCACCGCCCCAGCCGTGTGTGAATTTAATTCCCCTTAGCTGCGGAAATGTTTCGAGAAATGCTTCTGCCAGATGCGCATAAGTCTCGGCATCTGTTTCGTATTCCTGACGGACTTTTCCACGGAAGTTATAGATCGCGTCATACCCACCCCAGAGAATCTCATTATCTTTCGTCATGCGATAGTAATGGAACTGATTACCCGCATCAGATAGGCCTTCGCGCTCTTTCCAGCCAATTGATTCGAGTTGTTCAGCAGTCAAAGGTTCAGTTACTAGTTGGAAGTCATAGACAGGTACTACATATTTATGCGCGCGCTTAATGAGTGACTTGAAAACATTTGTAGCAAGTGCAACCTTTGTTGCATAAACGCTTCCATATGGCGTGTGAACGATCATGCCGTTCTTGGTGCGCTCTAAACGATCAACGTGTGAATTTTCAAAAATCTTTACGCCGAGCTTTATACACGCTCGCTCCAGCCCCCAAACTAATCTCGCTGGATCTACTAGCGCTGTTCCATCTGGATCCCAGAGAGCTCCTTTGTAGATTGGAGATTTAATTCGGGATTGAATTTGTTGCTGAGATAAGAGTTCAACGTTGTCTCCGAATGAATTTCGGAGATTCGCTTCTTCCTCTAAGCCCTTCATCTGCCAATCTTCAACTGCAACTCGAAGTTCACCGTTCCATTCGAAATCACATTCGATGCCGTACTTCTTTATCGTCGCCTCGATAGCATCTAAATTCTCACGACCAAGCTTTTCAATGACAGCCATCTCATCTTTAAATCGGCCATACCCATTCATGAATCCATGGGTGAGTGAGTAACTGCAGAAACCACCGTTTCGACCGGAAGCGCCCGCTCCTGTTTCGCGTTGTTCGACAACTACAACTTCACGTTCTGGGTTTGCTTCCTTTGCTAGTAGCGCAGTCCAGAGACCCGTGTAACCAGCACCGACAATGCACAAATCTGATGTCACATCGCCGATAAGAGTTGGATGTGGCAGAGGTTCTAACGGGTCTTCATCCAACCAATAAAGCTGCGGTTGCATCTGCGATAAATGTTTAAGAATAGAAGGATCGATGGTAGCCATCGCTTTTTCCGGGAGTGCCCGGAAATCACCTCTTCAATTACTACTAGTAGTTGTCCCGGGTCCTCCGGAGTCCAACCCCATAACGCAGGTTTCCTGATTTACAACCTGTGGTTCGTTATAGATATGGATTTATATTAGCGGGCTTTACGGCGATTTACTATCTGACCCGCCAGAACTATCGCAAGCGCAAGGAAGAACATGCTTGAGGCAATTACATTTGCCTGCGCCGGGATTCCGCGTGCCGCCGCTGTATAAACGAACTTGGGGAAAGTTATAACAGTTCCTGAGTTGAAGTTGGTAATAATGAAATCATCGAATGAGAGGCTAAAAGCCAGTAGCGCAGCTCCGGCAATACCAGGTGCTACTAGAGGAAGTGTTACGCGGCGGAAAGTTTGAAATTCGTTGGCATATAAATCCATCGCTGCTTGTTCAAGTCGTGGATCAAGGCTGGCAATTCGCGCCTTCACGGTAACAACAACGAAGGAGATACAGAAAACTACGTGTGCAATAACAGTTGGCCAGAATCCCGGATTTACTTGCATGGTAAGGAAAAGTGAGAGCAGTGATGCACCAAGCACAATTTCAGGAGTTGCCATCGGTAAGAAAATCAAGAGATTTGAAGTTGATCGACCTCTAAATTTATGGCGGCCAATTGCAAATGCGATCATTGTTCCGAGGATCGTTGAGAAGATAGTTGCCAGCAAGCCGATCTTGATCGAATTTGCTAAGGCGTTACAGACTTCAGGAGCACCGCAAGGGTTCTGCCAATTATCGAGTGTAAAACCTTTCCAGATTAAGTTGCTCTTTCCAGAATCGTTAAATGAGAATGCAAAGGTGTAGGCAACTGGAATAAAGAGATAGGTAAAGGCCAAGAACATATAAACGCGGATTAAATTACGACCAAACCAGCGTTGGAATCTAAGAACCGGAGAAATTGTTGGCGCTTTTGCTTCAGTAACCTTCTTGCTCATACCAACTCCTCCGTTCCGGCTTTGCGGATATAGAGCGTTACCAAGATCAAGATTGCAGCCATCAAGGTAAATGAAAGTGCAGCAGCAGTTGGGTAATCAACAATCTTGAAGTAGCGAGATTCAATAACGTTACCGATCATCTTGGTATTTGGGCTACCCAAGATCGCAGCATTTACATAGTCACCAGCTGCTGGAATAAATGTCAGCAACGTTCCGGCAACAACACCTGGCATAGATAACGGCAGCGTGACCTTGCGGAAGGTAGTAAAACCATTGGCGTATAGATCACCTGATGCTTCCAAGGTACGTGGATCAATGCGATCGATTGAGGCGTATAGCGGCAAGGTCATAAACGGTAAGAAGTTATAGGTCATACCCATGACCACTGCAAATGCGGTAGAAGTTAAAGTCGTACTGTCGCTGATAATTCCGATAGTTCGAAGAGTCGGAACTACAAATCCTTCTTCGCCAAGAATCTGCTTCCAAGCAACTGTTCGAAGAATGAAAGATGTAAAGAACGGTGCAACGACTAGCACCAGGAAGAAGTTTTTATACTTGCCTGATTTAAAGGCGATCGCATAAGCCAGAGGATAAGAGATCGCTAGCGCTAGCAGCGTTGCGATCAGTGCATAAACAAATGAACGACCGAACTGTTCTTTATTCTCTATAAAGGCATCGATATAGTTTGCGAATCGGAAGGTTTGTTCGTTTTGGCCGGTATCTCCCCCACTGATTGGTGTCTGGGTGGAAGTCTGCGCCAAATTCGCGATCGGCAAGATGAAGAAGGTAAAGAGGAAGGCAAAACCAGGCAAAAGAAGTAAGTAAGGCGTTCTGATCTTTTGCATCGAAGTTGCGACTTACTCTTCGTCTAGATCTTCGGGATTTACTTCAGATCCAGCGGTTACATCTTCATCACCGCGGAGTGCGAAGGTGAAGACTGGCGCCCAGGAAATGTTGACCGCATCCCCCTTATTAAATGGCGCGACGCCATCATCATTTTGCTCGAAGACCATTAACTCTTGTCCCCAAGGCATTTCCACCTGGTACTGGGTTGATACGCCGATGTAAGAAACATCCTCGATGCGTCCGCCGGTTAAAACGTTTCCGGAGACAGGTGTATCTAGTAAAGAGATACGGAATTTTTCTGGGCGAATACCCGCGTACATAGAGTTATCAACTGCATGCGAACGATTTTTAGGAAGTGAAATCTTCTGACCGTAGAGATCGGCGATGATTGAATCGCCATCGTTTCCGGTGATCGTTCCCTTAATTAGATTTGATTGGCCAAGGAAGTTAGCCACAAAAGCGGTCTCTGGATTGTCATAGAGATCTGCAGGAGAACCCATCTGCTCAATCTTTCCTTCATTCATAACGGCGATCGTGTCGGCCATGGTCATGGCTTCTTCTTGATCGTGAGTTACGTGAACGAAAGTTAAACCAACTTCTTTCTGAATCCATTTAAGTTCGATCTGCATTTGGCGACGTAATTTAAGATCGAGCGCACCAAGTGGTTCATCGAGAAGTAGAAGTGCTGGACGGTTAACGATTGCGCGAGCAAGTGCGATGCGCTGTTGTTGTCCACCAGAGAGCTGGGTTGGCTTGCGACCCGCCAGATGCGGGAGCTCAACGAGGTTGAGAACTTTATTCACTTCAGCATCTACATCTTTAATACCACGACGGCGCAGGCCGAAGGCGATATTTTCAAAGATAGTTAGATGTGGAAAGAGCGCGTAGTTCTGAAAAACGGTATTGATTGGACGCTGATAAGGCTTTGTTGTCGTGATATCTGTTTCACCTAAGTGAATGCTGCCAATCGTTGGTTCTTCAAGTCCTGCGATCATGCGCAAGGTTGTCGTCTTACCGCACCCTGAAGGTCCAAGTAGTGCAAAGAATGAACCTTTTGGGATGGTAAGTGACAGATCATCTACCGCCTTGAAATCACCATACTCTTTAGTGATTCGAGTAAGTATTAAATCCCCTCGCGCCGAACTAGCGTCAAAAGACACTTAGTTGCCGGCGGCCTTCTGGAACGCTTCAGTCCAAGCAGTCTCTTCTGTTGGAGTTAATGAACGGAAGACGCTGAGGTTCTTCATCGTTGCTTCAGTTGGGAAGATGTATTCGCTCTTAGCTAGATCTGGATCGATCTTTTCCATCTCAGCTTGAGCGCCCTTTACGGGAGTTACATAGTTAACGTAGGCAGCAACTTCTGCTGCAATCGCTGGGTCGTAGTACCAGTTAATCAACTTTTCAGCACTTGCCTTAGCTTCTGGAGTTGCAGTTGATGGGATCAGCATATTGTCACCTGAAATTGTTCCCCCTGACTCAGGAATTGCGAAGTCAAACTTGCCTTCATTCTCTGAAGCCAAGATAAACATATCTCCTGACCAGCCAATAACAGCAGTCGCATCGCCTGATGTCAGATCTTCTGCGTATTCGTTGCCCTTAACTCCCCGGATCCAACCATCTGAAATCTTGCCAGCCATGAAATCTACTGCATTCATGTATTGATCTTCGGTAACAGTTGCAGGATCTGCGCCTTGCGCTAGCAAGATAATACCGATTGTGTCGCGAAGTTCCGAGAGCACAACAATCTTGCCTTTATTTGCTGGAGAAAAGAGATCCTCGAGTGTGCGAATTCCCTTTGGATTCTTCTCAGTGTTCCAACCGAATCCACCCATAATGCCTTGCCAGGTAAGTGTTGCTTCACGATTTGGATCGTAAGAAGGCGAAGCAAGTGTGTCGAGAATATTTGATTTATTTGGAATATTTGCTGCATCAAACTTTTGTGCATAACCCAAGCGAATCCAACGCGCTGCCATCCAGTCGGTTGGGCAGACGAGGTCGTAACCAATATCTTCATTTAGTTTCAATTGTGCTTGAACTTTTCCGAAGAACTCATCGTTGTCGTTGTAATCTTCGAAGTATTTGGTTTCAATTCCAGTTGCTTCGGAGAACTTATCAAGTGTTGGGTAAGTTTTATTTTCTTCATCGAAATCTAAATAAAGAGGCCAGTTGCCCCAGCGGACTAATTCGCCAGATGCAGCAGAATCGCCGCCTGATCCACATGCGGCGAGCGCACCAGCAGCGCCAACGCCACCAATACCTGCGAGAACTGCGCGACGTGAAACACGTGCGTTAATAATTGAACGTGCTTCTGGTGATAGAGGTGACTTCTTAGCCATGCTGATGGGCTCCTTTTTGATTTTCCGGAACAAGGGACGGTTGTGCAGGGCTCATTATGTAACCGATTTGCCCTGCACGCCAAACAAATTCGCTGTGATTTAGCGAGAATTTATCGAGATTTTTACCCGTTTAGGTTGGTCATGACGTGCTTGATGCGGGTGTAGTCCTCAAAGCCGTAGCTAGAAAGATCCTTGCCGTATCCAGAGCGCTTGAATCCGCCATGCGGCATCTCGGCAACGATTGGGATGTGGGTGTTGATCCAGACGCATCCGAAGTCAAAGGCCCTGGCCATACGCATCGCGGTGCCGTGATCCTTGGTCCAGACAGATGAAGCCAGACCGTAATCGACTCCATTGGCGAGTGCGATCGCTTCTGCCTCATCCTTAAATTTCTGAATAGTGATGACCGGTCCGAAGATTTCAGATTGGATGTGTTCATCCTGCTGACGCAAGTCTGCGATCACTGTTGGAGCGATGAAATAGCCAGGGCGATCCAGGACAGACCCACCTGCGGCCACGCGCGCATGTGATGGCACGCGATCTAGGAAACCTTTAACTCGCTCGAATTGAGCAGCGTTATTCACCGGACCAACAATTACATCTTCATTTGGCATACCAACAGCGATCTCGTTAGTTGCTTGGTGGGCGAGAAGTTTGACCATCTCTTCATAAACACCTTCTTGCACCAAGACGCGAGTTGCTGCAGTGCAATCTTGACCTGAGTTGAAGAAGCCTGCGATCGCGATACCTGCTGCTGCAGCTTCTAGATCCGCATCATTAAAGACTACAACTGGAGCTTTGCCACCGAGTTCGAGGTGAACGCGCTTTAACTGCTTAGCGGCGCTTCCCGCAACTTCCATACCTGCGCGCACTGAACCAGTAATTGAAACCATCGCTGGTGTTGCATGCTCAACAACTGCTTTTCCAGTTTCGCGTTCTCCGCAAATCACATTGATTACGCCATCTGGTAAAAATTCGCCCATGATCTCGGCCATAAATACTGTTGATGCTGGAGTTGTATCACTTGGCTTTAGTACAACCGCGTTACCTGCTGCAATTGCGGGAGCCCATTTCCAAACCGCCATCATCATTGGGTAGTTCCATGGAGTTACTTGGCCGCAAACGCCAACTGGCTCACGACGAATAAATGAGGTCATTCCCTTCATATATTCACCTGCCGACTTGCCTTCTAAATTGCGAGCAGCGCCAGCGAAGAAGCGGATCTGATCAATCATTGGTGGGACTTCTTCAGATGTAGTTAGCCCAATTGGCTTACCGCAGTTTTCGGATTCAATGGCGATGATTTCATCAGCGCGAGATTCGATCGCATCTGCAATTTTAAGGAGTGCGCGTTGGCGCTCTGAAGGAGTTGAATCACGCCATTCGGTGAAGGCGTTAGCGGCAGCAGACATAGCCTTATCGACATCGGCCGCGTTTGAGTTCGGAGCGGTTGCGAATGCTAGTCCGGTTGCTGGGTTAATTAGCGTGGTTGTCTCTCCCGATGATGAATCAACGAGCTTGCCATTAACAAAGTTCTGCAACTTTTTCATTTTACTTCTGCCCCTTTACCGCGCGAATTAGTTGATCGCCGTGATCAACTGGATGTTTGGAATAACCTTCTAACCATTTAGCAATTGTGTAGTGACCGGACTCTGAGTGAACTCCAGACTTTTCCAGATCTAACTCTTGGAGACGCTTAACAATGTCGAGTGAACCAGCTCGTACTGCGGCAAAGACTGCGATTGAATTTTCAACGGGTGCGCTTTCATAACCAAGTTGCGGAGCAGTTGCCCAAAGATTCTCGTCGTAGCCCTGGATGATCGATCCTTCTGGCTCGGCAACTAAACGTCGCAAGCGCGCATAAGACTGCGCCTCTGAATCGGCTACGTGATGAATAATCTGACGAGCAGACCAACCTTCGGGATCTTTGATATCTAATTGATCAGCCGTTACTCCACGCGCCAAATTTAAAAAGTATTGGGTAGAAGATTCGTAAACTGCGGCTTGTTCATGGATGCTCATGCTGGGTGTATTCATGGTTTGGAGTCTATTTACTCTTTTCGGCTGCTGCCAACTGCCCGCAGGCGCCATCTATCTCTCGCCCGCGCGTATCGCGCACAGTCACGGGAACGCCATAGTTCTCAAGGATTCTCACAAACTCGACCTCATCTTCGTGGCGCGATGCGGTCCATTTAGATCCAGGCGTTGGGTTAAGCGGGATTAAATTAACGTGGGCGTTGCGGCTCTTAAGTAAACGCCCCAATAAATCAGCGCGCCAAGATTGATCATTAATATCGCGAATCAGCGCATACTCGATTGAATAGCGGCGACCGGTCTTCTTCTCATATGCATCGGCTGCAGCCAGAACTTCGCGAACATTGAAGCGCGAGTTAATTGGCACAAGTGAGTCGCGGAGTTCATCATCTGGCGTATGCAGAGAAACCGCCAAGGTGCAGTTGATGCCCTCATCCATTAACTTCTCAATTCCATTTACCAAACCAACTGTTGAAACGGTTACTGATCGGGCGCTAATTCCTAAACCGTCAGGGTTTGGATCTGTGATGTTGCGAAGCGTGCGAACAACGGCGTTGTAATTTGCGAGTGGCTCGCCCATTCCCATAAACACGATATTGGAAAGTCGCGCCTCTCCCCCAGGAAGTTCGCCATTGGCACAAGCTCGTGCTGCAGCCACGATCTGTTCGGTGATTTCACCAGCAGTTAGATTGCGAGTGAGACCAGCTTGACCGGTGGCACAGAATGGACAGTTCATTCCGCAGCCTGCTTGAGATGAGATACAAACGGTTACACGATCTGTGTAACGCATTAATACGGATTCAACTAAAACGCCATCATGCAATTTCCAGAGATCTTTACGAGTCATGCCATTGTCTGTAGTTCGTGAAGTGACAAGTTGAATTAACTTTGGTGTTAGCGCATCAGCAATTGATTGACGTTCAGCCGCCGGGATATCAGTCCACTCTTCTGGATTATTTGATAGGTGTGAGAAGTAGTGAGTTGCCACTTGCGAAGCGCGGAAAGGTTGCAGGCCAAGTTCTTTCGCCCAGATCTTGCGATCAGCAGGAGATAGGTCCGCTAAATGTTTCGGCGCTTTCTTACGTTGTACCGGCTCATCAAAGACTAGTTTTATCTCGGTCATAGGTAACGCTTAACTAGTTCAAGGGCTAGCCAAAGCGCAGGCGCTGAAAGAAGAACAGAATCTAAGCGATCGAGCATGCCGCCGTGGCCCGGCAACAGATTGCCCATATCTTTCAAGGACATATCGCGCTTTAGCGCGCTCTCAATTAAATCACCAGATGTAGCAGTGAATACGATCATCAAGCCTGCAACGATGCCTATCCACCATTGCATCTCCAAGATGTAATGGAAAGCTAGTGCTCCACCAATTGATGTGAAAATTACTGAGCCAGCCAGACCTTCCCAAGATTTCTTTGGACTGATCTTTGGCACCATTGGATGCTTTCCAAGTAAAACTCCGACCAAGTATCCGAATGTGTCATTGCATCCAACGAGAACTACGAAGGTCATAACGCGTTCCAGCCCAGTACTTGGGCGAGCGAGCAAGATTAAGAAGCCCGCCATAAACGGCAGATAAATAAGAGCCATCGTTGTCGCAGTAGCGTTGGCCACGAACTTTTCTGGCCCGCGACGAAGCAGTGAGATAAGAAGTACTGGGAATGCGATAGCCGTTGCAATTGCAAGCCCGGCAACTGCGCCGACCCAAGTCGCATAACTTAAACCGATAGTTGCCAGCGCTAATCCACGAAATGAGATGTAGATATCACGCTGCGCGAGAGCTTTAGATAATTCGCGAACACCCAAAACAACGGCAACTGCTACAACCGCAGCAAAGATCACGCGTTCGTAGGCTAAGGCAAACCAAACAAGTGCAATTAACGATAGTGAGACGACAATAGAGGGAAGGAGTTTTCTTCCCGCGCGCTTATTAATCGCCTCGTTTATCGAATGTAAATCAGACACTTGTTGGTGTTAAGAACTTCTAGACTTCTAGAAGTTCAGCCTCCTTATGCTTTAGGAGTTCATCAATCTTGGTGACGTGCTCTGAAGTTACCTTTTCAAGTTCCTTCTCACCGCGTGCAAGATCGTCTTTTCCAATGTCGCCATCTTTTTCGAGTTTTTCCATGAGCTCTTTGGCGGCGCGACGGATATTGCGGATAGAAACCTTTGAATCTTCCGCCTTACCCTTGGCTACTTTGATGTAATCCTTACGACGTTCCTCAGAAAGTTGTGGCAGGGCAACGCGAATAACCACGCCATCATTGCCAGGATTTACACCGAGATCTGATTCGCGGATCGCCTTTTCAATGCTCGCCATCGCACCTTTATCAAAAGGGGCAACAATTGCCATGCGCGCTTCAGGTACTTGAATTGAAGCTAGTTGTGAAAGAGGTGTGTAGGTACCGTAGTAATCAACCATGATTTTATTGAAGAGCGCAGGGTGAGCACGGCCGGTGCGGATCGTTGCAAAGTCATCCTTGGCAACTTCTACAGCCTTATCCATCTTGCTCTGCGCATCGGCTAGAGCACTTGCTACATCTGCCATTTTCTAACTCCTCTAATAGGTAAATCTCTGGGAAAACTTTTTAAAACTTAAGAAACTAAAGTTCCGATCTTTTCGCCACGAACTGCGCGTGCGATATTGCCGTTGGCCATTAGATCGAAGACGATGATCGGTAGCTTGTTCTCGCGGCAGAGGCTAAAGGCAGCGGCATCTGCAACAGCCAGTGATTTAGAAAGTACTTCGTCATAGGAAATATCATCAAACTTTGTAGCAGATGAATCCTTCTTTGGATCTGCGCTATAGACGCCATCAACTCCGCTCTTTGCTAGGAGAAGTGCTTCAGATCCAATTTCGAGTGCGCGCTGTGCGGCAACTGTGTCGGTTGTAAAGAATGGCATTCCGGCACCTGCACCGAAAATTACTACGCGACCTTTTTCAAGGTGGCGAATTGCGCGGCGTGGAATGTAAGGCTCAGCAACCTGACCCATAGTGATCGCGGTTTGTACGCGAGTGTCGACGCCTTCTTTTTCCAGAAAATCTTGGAGCGCAAGACAGTTCATAACTGTTCCGAGCATTCCCATGTAGTCCGCGCGCGCACGATCCATACCTACTTGCTGTAGTTCTGCACCGCGGAAGTAATTACCGCCGCCGACAACAACAGCCATTTGAACGCCAGTTTTAACAACATCTTTAATCTGCTTTGCGACATCGCGCATAACATCGATATCTACGCCGATGCCCTTTTCTCCCCCGAAAACTTCTCCGGAAAGTTTAAGGAGCACCCGCCGATACGTTCCTCTTGTACCGGGCATGGGTGCTCCTTTTCTAATTCGTTTGGCTAAGTCGTTCTGCCTAGTTTACTGACCTACGCGGAAACGGTGGAATGCCTTGACGGCGGTTCCTGCCTCATCGAGGATCTGCTTGACAGTCTTCTTCGCATCTTTAGCGAAAGCCTGCTCAATCAAGGAAACTTCCTTGACGAAGCCGGTTACGCGACCTTCGATGATCTTAGAAAGTGAAGCCTCTGGCTTACCTTCTTCGCGGGCAGTTTCTTCGGCGATGCGTCGCTCATTTTCAATGAGATCGGCAGGAACATCTTCGCGATTCACAAACTTAGGTGCAAATGCGGCAATGTGCTGAGCAATATCTTTACCAACGTCAGCTGCTTCTTTAGCAAGTGAAACTAGTACGCCAACTTGTGGTGGAAGATCTGGTGAAGTCTTATGTAGGTAAAGTCCAACTGGACCATCTACAACAGCCACATTACGAATTTCAATTTTTTCGCCAAGTGTTGCATTGCCTTCATCTATAACTGATTGAACGCTCTTGCCATTAGACATTGTTGAAGCAAGGAATGCCTCAACAGTTGCTGTCTTTGAAGCAAGTAGGTGATCAACTAGTTCATCACCAAGTGCGATAAAACGCTCGCCCTTTGCAACGAAGTCAGTTTCGCAGTTGAGCTCGAGCATTACGCCGAGGTCTCCCGAAACCTTTGCAACTACTAGACCATTTGAAGTTAAGCGACCTTCGCGCTTGGTAACTCCCTTAAGTCCTTTTACACGGATGAGATCGAGGGCTTTGTCGTAATTGCCATCTGCTTCATCAAGCGCCTTCTTGCAATCGAGCATTCCTGCTGCAGTTGCTTCGCGAAGACGTTTTACATCATCTGCTGAATAGTTAGCCAATTTACTTATGCCTCCGGAGTTGTTGGAACTGCTTCAAGTAGCTCTTTTTCAAGCGCTTCAGTTGCCGCGTTCTTTGCAGCATCTGGAGCAGGTGCAGCTGCTGTGCGAGCCTTCATGCCCTCAACAATTGCATCAGTGATAACGCGAGTTAGAAGTCCGATGGAACGGATTGCATCGTCATTACCTGGAATCTTGTAATCAACTTCATCTGGATCACAGTTAGTGTCGAGAATTGCGATCACTGGAATTCCTAGCTTCTTCGCTTCTTGAACAGCTAGGTGCTCCTTCTTAGTATCAACAACCCAGATTGCTGAAGGCAACTTGGTCATGTGACGGATACCGTCGAGGTTCTTAAATAGCTTTTCGCGCTCACGACGAAGAACAAGAAGTTCTTTCTTGGTAAGCAAAAGGTCATTTGCATTCTCAAGAGCTTCGAGCTCCTTGAGGCGCTGGATGCGCTTGTAAACAGTTGGGAAGTTGGTGAGCATTCCACCTAACCAGCGCTCGGTGACGGTTGGCATTCCAACACGTGCAGCCTGCTGCATAATCGGTTCGTGTGCTTGCTTCTTTGTTCCAACGAATAGAACGTGCCCGCCCTTTGCGACGGTGTCCTTTACGAATTCATATGCTTGATCGATAAGTGCAAGTGATTGCTGGATATCGATGATGTAGATGCCGTTGCGCTCTGTGAAGATAAAGCGCTTCATCTTTGGGTTCCAACGACGTGTCTGATGTCCGAAGTGAACTCCACTGTCGAGGAGTTCTCGCATTGTTACAACTGCCATGGCAGCGTTCTCCTTTTTAGGTTTTTGCGCACAGCGCAATAAACCTGCTCGGTTTATGGCTTAACAATTTGTTAGGCCCGTCGCACCTACAACGCCGACCGCAAACGAATTTGCGGACCGAAGTGGCTTGTATTCCCTGCGTAGCAGTTCATACATAAGTGCTGAGATGTCACCAAAGGTTCTATTACAGAATGGCTCTGGTGCAGGGGAAATCTTACCTGCCGCCGAGGGGTGCTAAATCCACACCCTGATCTCTACTTATGCGCGGGGGTGGGCTTGTTTAAAGGCTTTTTGAAGTCTTTTGGTTGAGACGTGGGTATAGATCTGAGTTGTCGCAAGGGATGCATGGCCCAAGATTTCTTGAACTGTGCGAAGGTCTGCTCCACCTTCAAGTAAGTGAGTTGCTGCCGAATGGCGCAGTGCATGCGGACCTAACTTCACTGCACCTTCTAAAGCTTCTAGCGCTTGATAAACAACGGTGCGAACAGTGCGCTGATCAATTCGTTTACCGCGCGCTCCCAGAAAAACGGCGCGATCTGATTTATCGCCAGCCAGTGATGGTCGTCCCTCTTTTAACCAAGCATCGAGTGCGCGCATAGCAGGATTTCCCAGCGGAATCGTGCGCTCTTTATTTCCTTTACCGATTACGCGAATTGTGTTTCGCTCGTAATCAATATCTTGTAAATCCAGCCCGCAGAGTTCGGATACGCGTGCCCCACTGGCGTAGAGGACTTCCACCATCGCACAATCACGTTTTGATAGCGGCCCATCTTCTTCTGCAACCCTGGTGGCAAGCGCATCCATAGCAAGACCGGCATCAGCAACGTTTAACACATCTGGCAAAGTGCGCGCACCTTTTGGGGTTGCCAGCGTTGCGCCGACATCTTTAGCCAGGTATCCCTTTTTCGTTGCCCACTTTGTAAATAGGCGAATAGAAACCGCGCGACGTGAAAGTGTCGTGCGCGCTCCCCCTTTAACCTGTTGATTGGCGAGCCAGGAGCGGATGTGCGATAACTCGAGTTTAGAAAAGTCGGTTATATCTAATTTTTCAAGATGTTCGAAGAATGAATCTAGATCACCTAAATAGGCACGGATTGTGTGGGCGGAAAGGTTACGCTCGGATTCGAGGTATTTCAGAAAGGCGTCGCGAATTTCACTTAGCGCAACGCTTCCCATGCGTTAAAGGTTACTCGGGTTTGCGACCTTGGCGCAGTAAGCCGAAGGTAACAGCATCTTCAAGTGCCATTGCAGATGCGGCGATCACGTTTTCGTGAACACCAACGGTGTTCCATTCGCCTTTGCCATCTGAAGTTTCTACAAGTACTCGGGTGATCGCACCTGTGCCAAGGCGACCTTCGAGGATACGTACTTTGTAATCCGTAAGTTCAAGAACTTGGAGTTCGGGATACAACTGCTTAAGTCCTGAACGAAGCGCGTTATCGAATGCGTTAACTGGGCCGTTTCCTGAACCAGCGCAAGAGATTTCTTTACCTTGCGCGGTCACGGTTACTTCAGCCTTTGTCACAATACTCTGATCTTCAGCGCGTTCGACAGTCGTTAACCAATGTTCAATAGTGAAAAATGAAGGACGCTTTCCAGATACTTCTTCAAGCAAGAGAAGTTCGAATGAAGCATCGGCGGCTTCAAAGGTAAAGCCGCGAGATTCCATCTCTTTAACGCGATCTACGATGCGACCAACTAGCTCGCGATCGCCACCGAGATCAACGCCAAGTTCTTGCGATTTAAGTTCGATAGATGCCCGGCCGGCCATATCTGAAACCAGCATGCGCATATCGTTTCCGACAGATGCAGGATCTTCATGTTGATATAAGAATGGATCAACTTTGATGGCAGATGCGTGCAGTCCGGCCTTGTGTGCGAAAGCAGAGACGCCAACGTATGGCTGGCGACCTGATGGGGAAATATTGGTTACTTCTGCAATGGCGTGTGAGATTCGGAAAGATTCGCGAAGCGCGTTCGGCGGCAAGACCAACTGCTTCTTCTTTAGTTCCAGGTTGGCGATAATTGTTACGAGGTCAGCATTTCCTGTTCGTTCGCCGTACCCGTTAAGAGTTCCTTGCACATGTGTGGCACCTGCAGCAACCGCGGCCATTGAGTTTGCAACAGCACACCCAGTGTCGTTGTGGCAGTGGATGCCGATACGGGCAGAGGTTGCCGTTAAAACATCATGAACAACATTGGCAATTTCATCAGGCAGCATGCCGCCGTTGGTATCGCAGAGCGCAGCAACATCGGCGCCTGCCTCCATGGCAACGCGGATTACTTCAAGTGCGTAATCGCGATTGGCGCGGTAACCGTCGAAGAAATGTTCAGCATCGAGAAATACGCGCTGTCCCTCTTGGCGAAGGTGGGTCACTGAATCGCGGATCATCGCGAGGTTTTCTTCTAGCGTCGTTTTAAGCGCAAGATCGACGTGGCGATCAAATGCCTTTGCAACCAAGGTAACTGCAGGAGCACCGCTATCGCGAAGCGCACCAAGCAATACATCATCTGCCGCCTTGACGTTGGGACGGCGAGTTGCACCGAATGCCACGAAGGTTGCGTTCTTTAGCTTTAACTCTTTCTTAGCAAGGGCAAAGAATTCAGTGTCTTTTGGGTTAGCCCCTGGCCAACCGCCTTCGATAAAACCAACGCCGAGATCATCGAGATGACGAGCAATCGTTAACTTGTCGTGAACCGAAAGATTTAAACCCTCTTGCTGTGCGCCATCACGCAGAGTGGTGTCATAGATATGGAAAGCATCAGAGATAGTCATTAGATAACTCGTTTAACCCAGCCATGTTTATCTACTGTTGTTCCGTGCTGAATTGCGAGTAAGTGATTACGGATCTGCATGGTGATTGCGCCAGGTTGTCCGTCACCAGTAACCCAAGTACCCATTGCGCTCTTGGCTTGGCCAACTGGTGAAACTACAGCGGCCGTGCCGCAAGCAAAAATTTCGGAGATCTCACCGGATGAAACACCTTCGCGCCAATCGTCTATAGAGAGCATTACCTCATCGGTCTTATAACCAAGATCTTTTGCAGCAGAGAGAATTGAATCGCGAGTAATACCTGGCAATAAAGTTCCAGTTAACTTAGGTGTGATTACTGTGGCATCGGCGCCTTTACCCTTTACGAAGTAAAGGTTCATGCCGCCCATTTCCTCAATCCACTTACGCTCTTTGGCATCGATCCAAACAACTTGATCGCAACCTTCTTTTGCAGCCGCCTTCTGTGCGACAAGAGATGCTGCGTAATTTCCGCCGCACTTTGCCTCACCTGTTCCACCTTGCGCTGCACGAACGTATTCGGTTGAGATCCAAACAGATACTGCTTTAGATGGATCAAAGTAAGCCCCAGCTGGAGTTGCAATAAGAATGTAGGTTGCTTTATTTGATGGGCGAACACCTAAACCAACTTCGGTTGCGATCATAAATGGGCGGATATATAAAGATTCGCCGACTTTATTTGGAACCCAACCAGCATCTTGCTTTACAAGAGTTTCAACTGTTTCCAAGAAGAGGGCTTCTGGCATTTCAGGGAGGGCTAAACGCGCTGCAGATTTTGCAAAGCGACGGGCATTTGCTTCAGGGCGAAAGAGTGAAATTCCGCCATCTGGTTGGCGATAAGCCTTCATACCTTCGAAGATCTCTTGCCCGTAATGGAAAACGGCAGTTGCTGGATCAAGTGAGAGCGGGCCGTAAGGAATTAACTCTGGTTCAGCCCAACCACCATCCTGCGTCCATTCGCAGATAACCATGTGGTCTGTGTAGTACTTACCAAATCCGCCTTCGGCAACCAAGGCATCGCGAGTAGCGGCATCTTTAGCGTTGGGATTTAGCTTGATCTTCATTTTAAAGTTGCGCGAGTAGCGCATCTCCGATTTCTGTAGTGCTTCGCTTCTTATCTGCGCGCGCAAGTAGATCTGCATTTACTGCAGATTCGATCTCGCGAGCAGCATCTGCATAACCCAAGTGATCCATCATCATCGCAACCGACATCACTGTTGCAGTTGGGTCGGCTAAGTTCTTGCCCGCGATATCTGGGGCTGAACCGTGCACCGGCTCGAACATTGATGGGAATGCACCTGTTGGATTGATATTGCCAGAGGCTGCAAGACCAATGCCGCCGCAGATAGCGGCAGCAATATCAGTCAAGATATCTCCGAATAAATTATCTGTAACAACAACGTCAAAGCGTTCTGGGTTGGTGACGAAGAACATTGATGCCGCGTCAACATGAAGATAATCAGTTGTTACACCTGGGAACTCTTTGGCAACTTCGTTGAAGGTGCGAGTCCAGAGGCTGCCTGCGCGAGTTAGAACGTTGTTCTTATGAACAAGCGTTAACTTCTTGCGATCACGCTTTTGAGCGCGCGCAAAGGCGTCACGAATTACACGCTCTGCACCGCGGCGAGTATTTAAAGATTCTTCAGTTGCGATTTCTGCATCGGTTCCCTCAGCAAGAACTCCGCCAGCGCCAACGTATGGGCCCTCGGTTCCTTCGCGAACCACGATGAAATCAATTGGCGCCTTTGTGGCCAGCGGACCAGTTACACCAGCGCGCAAGACTGCAGGACGTAAGTTGATGTAGTGATCGAATGCAAAGCGAAGTTTTAGAAGCAATCCGCGTTCTAGAACTCCACTTGGAACTGTTGGATCTCCAACCGCTCCGAGCAAGATGACATCTGCCTTAGCGATTTCAGCAAGAACTGAATCTGGAAGAACTTCACCGGTGCGATGCCAATAACCTGCACCAAGATCGTATTCAGTCTTTGCAAAAGTCACTTCGTACTTTGCGGCGACCTTATCGAGAACGCGAAGACCTTGGGCAACCACTTCTGGTCCAATTCCATCGCCTGCGATAACGGCAAGATTTATCTTTTTCATATTTATCTCGGCGCCTAATTCACTAAGGAGACTGAACGGACGAGATCGGCACCAGTTTCTTTAGCAACTGCCGAAACAATTGCATCAGAGACTGGTGAATCGACAGTGATCGACATGAGTGCATCTCCCCCAGCGCTAGCGCGGGCAACCTGCATTCCTGCAATGTTGATTCCGGCCTTACCGAGAGCATTACCGACTGCACCAACAACGCCTGGGCGATCGGCATAACGCAAGAAGAGCAAGTTATCGGTTGGTGGAAGATCGAGATCGAAACCATCGATTGCGATGATCTTTTCAACTTTGCGGATACCCATCAAAGTTCCATCAACGGTGATCGACTTTCCATTGGCAAGTGCGCAATGCAGAGAAATCATGCTGCGGTATTCGGGGCTAACTGCATCAGTATCTGAAGTTGAAGTCAGATTGCGAGCTGCTGCAAGTCCTGGAGCGTTTACATAAGTAACATCTTCGGCGCCAGTTGCAAGGAGTGCACCCTTCAGCGCGCTGATCGCCAGGATTGAAGAGTCGTGCTCAGAGATATCTCCGCGCACGTGAACATCAAGATTGGTTGGAAGTTCCCCAGCGATTGCAGTTGCGATCTGTGCCATCTTTTCAACAAGTGGCAATGATGGACGAATTTCCTCGTGGATTGCGCCGCCCTTTACGTTAACCGCATCAGGAACGAGTTCTCCAGCAAGTGCTTTACGAACTGAAACTGCAACTGCGATTCCGGCGCGCTCTTGAGCCTCATCAGTTGATGCGCCCAAATGTGGAGTTGCAACTACTTGATCAAGTTGGAACAAAGGTGAATCCGTGCAAGGTTCGGTGACATAAACATCAAGACCAGCACCAGCTACTCGACCTTCAACGATCGCATCGTGAAGAGCTGCCTCATCGAGAACGCCACCACGAGCTGCGTTGATGATGCGAACTGAAGGCTTAACTTTCTTAAGCGCTTCTACGCCGATCAAATTGGCAGTCTCTTTAGTCTTTGGCAAGTGAATGGTGATGAAGTCACTTCGGGTAAGAAGTGTGTCTAGGTCAACGAGTTCAACGCCAAGTTGTGCAGCGCGTGCTGGCTGTAGGTACGGATCGTAGGCAACTACGTTCATACCAAATGCCTGCATGCGATGGGCAACTAACTGGCCAATGCGACCGAAGCCGACAATGCCAAGAGTTTTTTCAAATAGTTCAGCGCCGGTGTACTTAGAGCGCGCCCACTTGCCGTTGCGAAGGGCGGCATGTGCAGGTGAGATGAAACGTGCTGAAGCCAGTAGCAATGAGATAGCAAGTTCTGCCGCAGAAACGATATTTGAAGTTGGTGCGTTAACGACCATTACACCTGCAGTTGTTGCTGCAGGAATATCAACGTTATCTAGACCAACGCCAGCGCGTGCAATAACTTTCAAACCCTTTGCCGCAGCAATTGCCTCTGCATCCATCTTGGTTGCAGAACGGATCAAGACCGCATCGACTCCTTTGCCGAGTTCGGCAAGGAGTTCGGTGCGGTTTGCGCCATCACAATTGCGTACTTCAAAATCCGGACCTAAAGCTTCTAGGGTTGCCGGACTTAACTCTTCAGCGATTAATACAACAGGTTTAGCCACGTGCCGCGCTTCCTTCTCGGTAATCATCTTTATTTGAAGTTTTGATCCAGCTAAACATCTTACGAAGTTCGCGGCCAACACCTTCAATTGGGTGAGCTTCTCCCTTTGCGCGAAGCGCCTTGAATTCAGGTGCTCCTGCTTCTTGATCATCGATAAAGCGCTTAGCAAATGCGCCAGATTGAATATCGGCAAGAACTGCCTTCATATTCTCTTTAACGCTTGGGTCGATAACGCGTGGACCAGAGACGTAATCTCCGTATTCAGCAGTATCTGATACTGACCAACGCTGCTTGGCGATTCCGCCTTCGAACATCAAATCAACAATAAGTTTTAGTTCGTGCAGGCACTCGAAGTAAGCAACCTCTGGCTGGTAACCAGCTTCAGTAAGTGTTTCGAAGCCGTACATAACTAGTTGTGAAGCGCCGCCGCAAAGTACTGACTGCTCACCAAATAGATCTGTTTCAGTCTCTTCAGTAAATGTTGTGAGGATTCCGCCGGCGCGAAGTCCGCCGATTGCCTTGGCGTAAGAAAGTGTTAGTGGCCATGCGTTGCCTGTTGCATCTTGTTCAACAGCAACGATTACAGGAACTCCACGACCGCCTGCAAACTCGCGGCGAACCAAGTGACCTGGGCCCTTTGGCGCAACCATGCAAACATCAACATTTGCAGTTGGCTTGATGTAGCCAAAGCGGATATTGAAACCGTGACCGAAGAAGAGGGCATCGCCATCTTTGAGGTTAGGCAAGATTGAATCTGTGTAGATGTGGCGCTGTACGTGATCTGGCGCCAAGATCATGATGACGGTTGCTTCCTTAACAGCTTCTGCAACTGTTACAACGCGAAGGCCTTCTGCCTCTGCCTTAGCGCGTGAAGGTGAACCTTCTTTTAGACCAACGCGAACATCAACGCCTGAGTCACGCAGGTTTAGTGCGTGCGCATGGCCTTGTGAGCCGTAACCGATGATCGCGACCTTGCGACCCTGGATGATTGATAGATCTGCATCCTCTTCGTGATACATCGTTGCCACGGTATTTCTCCTTAGTTTTGGTAATCGGGTTGGGTGTCGTGAACTTCTTTACCTTTGCCGGTCACATCTTTGATCGATATGACGCTGACAAGTTTGTCGAGCTGAGCAATTACTTGCTCGAGAGAGTGGCCTTCTACAGCTACTCCAATAACCATCTTTGAGATTGATGAATCTGCGGTTGGTCCAACATTGAGAGTTTCGATGTTGAATGCGCGGCGCGAAAAGAGGCCAGCAACGCGGGCTAGAACGCCTGGTTCGTTTTCAACGAGAACTTCAAGAGTGTGTTGACGGCGGCTAGTAGTCATTAGAGCTCCTGTGAATCCCAGTCGGGCGCAGTTGCGCGAGCGATCATGATTTCATCATTTGAAGTTCCGGCAGCGACCATCGGCCAAACCATCGCATCGCGATGTACACGGAAGTCGACAACAACTGGTTGGTCATTGATCGACATCGCTTTTTCGATTGTCTTATCCAAATCTTCAGGGCGTTCACAAGAGAGTCCGACGCAACCCATGCTTTCAGCGAGCATTGGGAAGTTAGGAACGCGCTTAGATTCGAGGTTGGTATTTGAATAACGACCTTCGTAGAACAAGGTTTGCCATTGGCGAACCATGCCGAGTGATTCGTTATTGATGATCGCAACCTTGATTGGAATATTGTTTAGTGCGCAGGTAACGAGTTCCTGATTTGTCATCTGGAAACATCCATCGCCATCGATCGCCCAAACAGTTGCATCTGGTGCGCCAACTTTTGCGCCCATTGCAGCAGGTACGCCGTAACCCATGGTGCCCGCTCCTCCTGAGTTAAGCCAGGTGCGTGGGTGTTCGTATGAAATAAATTGTGATGCCCACATCTGGTGTTGACCAACGCCTGCAGTAAAGATGGTGTCAGTTCCAGAGATCTGACCGATTCGTTGGATTACATGTTGTGGTGACAATGAACCATCATCAGGTTGGTCATAACCCAATGGATACGTGGACTTCAGCGAATTCATCTGGCGCATCCAAGTTGAAAGATCTGGTTGGTTCTTTGCAAGAGCCGCCTTCAGCGCAGGAATCAGAGCGGAGATTGTTTCTCTTACATCTCCAACAACTGCAACATCGGCATGGCGGTTCTTGCCGATTTCAGCAGGATCGATATCGGCGTGAAGAATCTTTGCGTTCGGTGCGAATGTTGAAAGCTTTCCGGTAACGCGATCATCGAAACGAGCACCTAAAGTGATTAGTAGGTCGGCCTTTTGTAGCGCGGTAACAGCAGCAACAGTTCCGTGCATTCCCGGCATTCCCATATGTAGCGGATGAGAATCTGGGAAAGCACCGCGCGCCATAAGAGTTGTAACAACTGGCGCTCCGAGAAGTTCCACAAGTTGACGAAGTTCTTTATGGGCGTTCGACTTGATTACACCACCACCAACATAGAAGACCGGCTTTGATGATTGCGCGATTAGCGCAGCGGCATCGGTGATCGCCTGTGCATCAGGAGTTGTCTTTGGGTTGTAACCCGCAAGTTTGATTGAATTTGGCCAGTTAAATGTAGTCATCTTCTGCAGCGCATCTTTTGCAATATCTACTAGTACTGGACCCGGACGACCTGTTGTTGCGATATGGAAAGCCTCAGCGATCACGCCAGGTATTTCATCAGGGTTGGTTACCAAATAATTATGCTTTGTAAACGGCATGGTGATTCCGCGAATATCGGCTTCCTGGAATGCATCGGTACCTATTGCCGCAGATGGAACCTGGCCAGTGATTGCAATTAGCGGAACAGAATCCATCGCTGCATCCATCAAAGGAGTAACTAGGTTTGTAGCCCCTGGTCCAGATGTTGCGATACAGACACCTGCGCGCCCAGTAACTTGCGCATAACCAGTTGCTGCGTGACCCGCGCCTTGTTCGTGGCGAACCAAGATGTGGCGGATAGATGAATCAAAGATCGGATCGTAAGCAGGAAGAATTGCGCCACCTGGCAGTCCAAACATCACTTCTACATCTGCTGCTTCCAGGCTTTTCACCAATGAAGTAGCTCCTGTCATTGCTGTGCCGTTGGCCGTTGGTATGTGCGCCATCTTCTTACTCCTTTCCGTACTCTCTAGGTTTTACTGTTTATTTCTGCTATTTATTTCTTAAATGAAAAAACCCTCAGAGGATCTGAGGGCGCGTGCGTTAAAAAGGCACGCGCTATCGAATGACCACCACAATGACTGATGACGAGATGAGCGCGCACTTCTTTGACATGTGAGTATTCTCCATCGCAGATGGCGGTTGAGTCAAGGTTTGAGATGTAAGTCTCAAATTGTGAAACTAGCCGCAGACAGCGCCCTTGGAAGCCGAGCCCACGGTCTTGGAATACTTCGCCAGAACCCCACGGGTGAATTTATGGGGCAGTGGCTGCCAGCCAACTTTGCGAGCTTCGAGTTCTGCCGGGTCAACCAAGAGATCTAAGGTGCGCGCCTTGATATCAATGCGCACACGATCGCCGTCTTTTATAAATGCAATCGGTCCACCATCAACTGCTTCAGGTGCAACGTGCCCAACACATAGACCAGTTGATCCACCAGAGAAGCGACCATCAGTTAAGAGCAGAGTTGATTTACCAAGTCCTGCGCCCTTAATCGCACCAGTAATCATCAACATCTCGCGCATACCTGGTCCACCCTTTGGGCCTTCGTAGCGAATCACAACTACATCGCCAGATTGGATCGTTCCATTTTCGAGCGCTTCCATCGCAGCTTGTTCGCGTTCAAAGACGCGCGCTGGCCCTTCGAAAGATTCGATACCGATACCTGCGGTCTTGCAAACTGCGCCATCTGTTGCAAGTGAGCCACCAAGAATTGTGATTCCGACATCGGTAGAAAGTGGCGTAGCAACGGCATGCAAGATATCGCCATCAACATCTGGTGGATTAATCCCGGCAAGGTTTTCGGCCATAGTTTTTCCGGTAACTGTCATTACATCGCCATGCAATAAACCGGCATCGAGAAGCGCCTTAAGTACAACAGGTACTCCCCCGACTTTATCCATGTCGCTCATTACATAACGACCGAATGGCTTTAAATCTCCAAGTAGTGGAACTTTTGAACCAATACGGTGGAAATCATCAAGTGATAAATCAACTTCTGCTTCGTGTGCAATCGCTAGCAAGTGAAGAACTGCGTTTGTAGAACCACCAAGTGCCATAACGGCGGTTATGGCATTTTCAAATGCGCGCTTTGTAAGAATGTCGCGAGTTGTTAGACCCAGCTTGATCATATTTACAACGGCTGCACCAGATGCGACAGCGAATGCATCGCGACGACGATCAACTGCAGGAGGTGCAGCAGAACCTGGAAGCGAGAGACCAATTGCTTCGCCAACCGTAGCCATGGTGTTTGCCGTGTACATGCCACCGCAAGCGCCTTCGCCTGGACAAATTGCGCGCTCAATTTGATCGACGCGTTCTTGGGTAATTAGCCCGCGAGCGCAAGCACCGACTGCTTCGAAGGCATCGATGATGGTTACATCTTTGCCATCTACTTGTCCTGGAAGAGTTGATCCGGCATAAACAAATACTGATGCAACATCGATACGTGCTGCCGCCATCATCATTCCAGGCAGTGACTTATCGCAACCAG
>Ga0315904_10003001_pt1 | contig 25384 bp, 11 predicted proteins | sample LakEriMetagenome_6_FD_203529 | JGI IMG/M metagenome (GOLD analysis project Ga0315904, IMG submission 203529) | Freshwater fungal communities from buoy surface, Lake Erie, Ohio, United States - Buoy 12 MA120 | ecosystem: Environmental > Aquatic > Freshwater > Lake | place: USA: Lake Erie, Ohio... | reverse complement strand
GGTGGCCGCTGACTGGTCGCCGTTGATGAGCAGGGCGCCTGCCGACACCGTGGTGGTGCCCGTGTAGCTGTTTGCACCGCTCAGCACCCACGAGCCGGCGCCCGTCTTGGTGACGGAAAGCACGTCGTTGACCGCATCGGTGCCGTTCGTGAGTTGGCTGGCGACCGTGTTCTTACCGGTTCCAGCGCCGCCCAGGGTCAGCAATCGGGCTCCGGCGCCGGAGAGCAGGTTGGCCCCACCGGCACTGCCGAAGGTCACCCCGCCGACACCGGTCGATTCCAGCGTGGCACCACCGGCTCCGATCGTGAAAAGTCGGTCCGTGGACGAGTTTGCCGCCCCGGTATGACGCAGCACGCCACCATCGATGACGAGATTGGAGGCTGCTGAGGACGAGGTGCCGAGCGTGCTGCTGGCCCCGGCATTCGCGACCTGGCTGACCGCGAGCGTGCTCGCGAAGGTGATGGCCGAGGTGCCGGTGTAGGAGTTGCCGCTTCGGGTCGTAATGCCGTTTTGAGCCGTCAGCATCCTGGCGCCCTGGATCGTGGTGACGCCCGAGTAGCTCTGGTTGCCAGAAAGGATGACGGTGCCGCCGTTCTTATAGCCCACGTTGTTGGCGCCGGTGCTGGCGTTACCGCCCAATGTGAGCGTGCCGCAGAGGCCGCCCCAGTTGTAGCCCGCGGTTCCGGGGGTCACGACGCCGGTGTAGGTCATATCGCCATCGCCGACCACGCTCATTCCCGCAGCGGTGGCGAGCGAGCCCGTGCTGCTGAAGTCGAGGTTGGCAGCGGCATCCGACTGCGGCAGCGCGAGGAAGCCGGTCGAAGCAGACGCCAGCTTCGAGGCGAACGTGGCGAAGCCAGCATCGGCGGTGCCGGGAGCATACGACACGCCGCCGGCGTCCGTGGCCAGGATGCCGGACGTGGTGCCAAACGAGCCATTGGTGCCGAACACGAGCAGGCCGCCGGCCGCGGTGATGCTGCCGGAGATGGTGTTGAGCGCGTTGTTCAGCTCCAATCGCCCGGTGCCCCGCTTGATGAAGCTGCTCGTCGTCGTCGCGTCGAAGGCCGGATCGATGGCGTTGACGACCGATCCCGAGACGATGGTGGTTCCAGGGCCGTCGATCGTGAAGATCCGGCCGACGTTGTCGCTGGCCGAGGTGATCGCGATCGCAGGCGACGCCGTGCCGCCCGCGAGCGTGAGCCGCTTGCCGGCGGGCAGCGCGTTGCCGAACGCGCGATTGTTGTTGGACTGGGAGAGCGTGGCGTTGACCGTGAGCGAATACGAGCCCGTGACGGCGATGGGGTTGCCCATCTGGAGCCGGGTGTTGTTGAGCACGCGGGCGTCGTTGTCGGACCGCAGTTCGGCGCCCCAGACCTGAACATTGTTGTTCGCCATGGTCACCTGGCCCTTGCCGAGCGCGTCGTCGGCGGCAAGCAGAAAGCCCTGGCGGTTGATGGTGACGCCCGCCGTGCTGGTCTGAGACTGCATGAGGATGTAGGTGGCGCCCGGGTTGGCGTTGTTGGCTCCCAACACCAGCGAAGCGCCGGAGGCGCCGGTGTTGTTCCACCGGGCGTTGATCACGGTCGTGAGCGATGACGTGCCGGAGGTGTCGCGAAGGACGTTGAGTTGGAGCTGGTAGCCCGTGGCGGGAGCGAGCACGTCGTACAGTTGGATCATCGATGATGAGCCGGAGCCGATGGTGAAGACCTGGCCGCCCGTCATGTAGTTGGTGACGGCCCGCGCGCCGCCCGTCATGCCCAGGTTGCCGGCGAAGGTGATGTCGCGGGTGGCGGTTTCGGGGAGGTCGAGCGCGTCGCCGAGCACGACGGGGGCGGAAATCCTGTTGACGGCGCCGGCGACGCCGCCGCTCGTGATCGTGGCATTGGCGGCGTTACTGTTGAGAATCAGACTGCCGCCTGTGCTCGAGATATCGGTCGTGACCGGACCGGCGTTACCACCGATCGTGATGGCGCCCACCGTCACGTCGGTCGCGCCGATATCGGTCGTGAGATTGCCGGTGAGGCCGACGCTCAGGTTCGCCGTGTCGTCGGCGGTGGTCGGTGCGCCGGTGTTCGGCAGCCAGTTGGCGGCGGTCGTCCACGACTGCGACCCGCCGGCGGGAACGTTCCACGTGTAGTCAACTGCGAAGGCCTGCCACATCGAGGATGCGGCGACACACGCCACGGCAAGAGAACGCAACGAGAGACGAACCATTGGAGTGAACCCCCCGCGAGAGAACGAACGCGAACGACACCACTGATGATAGTCGTCGTCGATACGATCTCGCAACGATGCGCATGACCGAATAGCCGCTGTTTTTGGCGGAAATAAGCCCGCTCTGTTGCGCTAGTCGCCGCAGCCGGCCGGAGGCATGCTCGTCGCCGGCGGGATGTGTGAGTTCGCTTCCCCTACGGTACCGAGCACGTCCTGCGTTGCACACATCGCACCGTCTTCTGCGCGTGCCTCCGATCCGGCTGCTCCCCTGCTGGAATCCCAGGTCAGCTGTGCGGCATCGCCAGAGTGTCCCCATCGCTTACGCGATTGGGCTTGTACGGGAAGCGGGCGACCACCCGTACAAGCCGAAGGCCGTGAGGCCTCGGGCGCGGCGGTGAAGGTTGTGCATCGGTCCTCGCCGCGGCCCCACGCCGTACGGCCTGGGGCTTGGACGGGCAGCGGATGACGTTTGGCGTCGCGTGACGCCGATCGGCGTTACTCGCGGGCCCGGCGTCGCAGGACGAGCGTCATCAGGCCGAGGCCGGAGATCGCGGCGGCGATGCTCGTCGGCTCGGGCACGACCACGAGGCTCAGGCCGCCGGGGCTGATCGCCTGGAAGTAGGCGGTCTTGCCGCTTCCGAGGTTGTAGGCGTTGCTCGAGCCGAAGTTGGCCAGGCCCGTGAGGTTCACGTTGCCCGCGATCAGCGGGTAGGTGGCGTCGGCCACGCTACTGGTGAGGCCGGAGAGGCTGCCGACGCCAAACGTGGCCGCCGACGCGAACGTCACCGAGCCGCTCACCGTGAGTGGTGCTGCGGCGTTGAACGCGAACAGGGCGCCGCTGCCGAAGGTGACATTGCCGCCCATGGTGCCGCTACCGCCGAGCGTAGCAGTCGAGGCCACAGAAATCGCCCCGGTTGCCGACGACTGGTTGCCGTTGACGAGCAGCGTGCCGGCCAGCACGGCGGTGGTGCCCGTGTAGGTGTTGGCCCCGCCGAGCACCCACGTGCCGGCATCGGCCTTGACGAGCGAGAGCAGGTCTGAGCCACCCGTTCCATTCGTGAGGATGCTGCTGATCGTGTTGGCGGCCGTGCTGGCTCCGCCGAGCGTCAGCGCTCGGGCACCCGTGCCCGCGAGGGCGTTCGAGCCACCGCCGCTGCCGTAGGTGACAGCTCCCGCACCGGTGGACTCGAGCGTGGCACCGTTCGCGCCGATCGTGAAGAGGCGATCCGTCGAGGAGTTGCTCGCTCCGGTGTGGCGGAGCTTGGCCCGGTCGAGCACGAGGTTGGCCGCCGCATTCGACGAAGACCCGAGCGAACTCGCCGAGCCAGCGTCGGCGACCGATGCCACCGAGAGCGTGGTCGGGTAGTTGTAGGCGGATGCAACGGTGTAACTACCCGTGCCCGACGTGATGCCGTTCTGCGAGGTGATCATCTGCACGCCCTGCACCGTGGTGGCCCCGGAGTAGCTCTGGGAGCCCGCCACCACGACCGTGCCGCCGTTGGTGTACTTCACGGTGTTGGCACCCGTGCTGGCATTGGCCGGCAGCGTGAGCACGCCCGACAAGCCGCCCCAGTTGTAGCCCGCCGATCCCGGGGTCACGACGCCGGTGTAGGTCATGTCGCCGTCGCCGACGACACTGAGGCTCGGAGCCCCGGCGAGCGTGGTCGTGAAGTCGAGGTTGGCCGCGGCATCGGCCGCCGGCAGGGCCAGGTAGCCGAAGTTCGTGCCCGAACCGGTCAGCCTTGAGGCAAAAGTGGCCCAGCCCGCATCCGCGGTGCCCGGACTATAGGTCACGCCGCCCGCCGAGCCCGTCTGGATGACGGCCGTGCCGTACGAGCCCGCCGTGCCGAAGACGATCAGGCCGCCCACGGACGAGAACGTGCCAGACAGGGTGTTGGAGGCATTCGTCAACTCGAGCCGGCCGGTACCACGCTTGCTGATGGTGCCGTTCACGGTGTCGGTGGCGATCGCGTTGACCAGTCGGCCGTTCACCACGGTCTTGCCTGATCCCTCCACGATCATGGTGCGGGCGGTCGATGTCTGGTCGGTCCCGACCGTCCCATTGAGATTGAGTTGCTTGCCGGACGCCAAGTTGTTTCCAAAGCCGCGACTGTTGGACTGAAAAAACGTGCTGGTGATCGTCAGCGAGTTGCTGCCGGTGAAGGCGACCAAGTTCGCGATCCGGAAGCTGGCGTTGCCGAGCACACGGGCGTCGTCGGTCGACTGGATCACGCCACCCCAGTTCGAGGTGCTGCTGTTGTTGGCGTTGACTTCACCGAGGCCGAACGCGTTGTCGGCGGCGAGGACGAACCGCTGTCGGTTGATCTGCACGTTGGCAGGGCTCGTCTGCGACAGCAGCATCGTGTAGGTCATGCCCGGGTTTTGGCTGTTGCCGATCGTAATCGTGCCGTTGGTCGCTCCTCGGTCCCAGAGGGCGTTGATCACGGTGGACTGCGTGGTGCCGGAGGCACTACTCAGGTTGTTGAGGACGAGGTTCCGGCCGGTCGCCGGCACGAGCGAGTCGTACATCTGAATCGCGATTGACGATCCGCTGCCGATCGTGAGCGTCTGGCCGGTCGCCATCTGGTTGGTGAACGTGAAGGCCCCCCCGACCTGTCCTAGGGTTCCGGTGATGGCGAAATCGCGGGTGCTGGAACCGGAGACGTCGGTGTTCTTGCCGAGGATCAGCGGGGCGGACACGCGGTTGACCGATCCGGCCACACCACCGCTGATGACCGAGGCGTTGGCGGTGGCGTTGTTGAGCACGAGGGCCGACGTGCCGGTGATGTCGGTGGTTACGGCACCGGATGAGCCGCCGAACCAGATCGCGCCGACCGTGGTGGTGCCGGTGGCGGCGACGCCGTCGGCGAGATCCAGCGACAGGCTGCTCGCGAGGGCTCCCTGCAGGATCGCGGTGTCAGACGACGTGGACGGCGTGCCCGTGTTCGGAAGCCAGTTGGCGGAGTTGTTCCACGACTGCGAGCCGCCGCCGAGGACGTTCCAGGTGTAGTCGGCGGCCGCCGCCGGCCGAACCACGATCGAGGCGAGCAGAGCGACCGCTGCGAGAGACGTGCGAATGGCCATGATGAGCTTCCTTGTGCTTCGTGCTGGCGATGATGGCTGCTGATTCGGAGAAATGACGCACGGGTCTGGTCGTGTCGTCCGTCAACCCCCGTTCCAAGAGTTGCACCTTAGTGAGCAAGGGACACGGCAACAATGACCCGGGATGCCCTGAACAGGGAAATGTGACGAATCGGGACTGGGTAGGGACGAAACGGGCGCGCGGGCGCAATGAACGGGCGGACGTTGCGCGCCGGGTCGAATCGCGCGGTGTTTTTAGCGCACAGACACGCAACTACCGTAACGCGAAAATCGCCGTACCCACCATGTCGTACGGCTCGCGTGTGAGTTTCGGGGGCATCGAGGATCAACGTGATGCGAGGTTCAGCCGTACCGCTCGCTCGGTTACGCTTTCTGAGATCGTACCGCTGACGCGGTATACGCTTGCTGACTCAGGAAGCCCAATCGCGTGAGCGATGGGGACTGCAGCGAGGTTCGCCCGCGATCCGTGATCGCCGAGCATCGCAGCGTTTGTGATACCGGAGTGTGTGATGAAACGGCGTGGACGAATCTCGGTTGGCGGTTGCTTGGCGGCGATGGTGAGCATGTGCGTTGCCGGACGCGTGTTTCCCACGCCCACGGTCGCCGCTGAGTCGCCGACGACGAGCGACTACGAGCAGGTGATCGCGGGCCGGGCCGACAAGATTCTCGCGACCATCGACGGGATGACGGCGGATGCCCGCGGCCGGGTGCGCGGCGTCTTGCTCGACTTCTACCGATCGCTCAACGCCTGGCACGACGCCCACGGCGCTCGCCGCAAGGAACTGCGGTCGCTGGCCGACGACGCCAGCAAGGCCGAACTGGCAACGCTCGATGGCCAGTTGGCCACGATTCGCGACGGATTCGTGGAGCGGCTGTCCGCCGACCTCACGGCGGAGCAGGTTGCGGCGGTGAAAGATGGTCTCACCTACAACGTGCTCCACGTCACGGAACGAGCCTATCAGGAGATGATCGAGACGCTCAACGACGAGCAGAAGGTGCAGATCCACGAGTGGCTCGTGGAGGCCCGCGACCTTGCGATCGGCGAGGGCAGCTCGGAGGCCAAGCACGCGGTGTTCGGGAAGTTCAAGGGCAGGATCAACAACTATCTGAGCCAGCAGGGCTACGATCTCAAGCAGGAAGAGCGGGGCTGGCAGTCGCGGCGGAAGGCGGCTGCGGAGATCGGCACCACCACCAGGGAGTCGAAGTGATGCGCGTTGGAATCGGCAGGCGGGCGGCGAGTGCGGCAGTGATGGGAATCCTGCTCGGCATCTGGTGCGCCGCCGCCCGGGCGCAGTATCCGCAGATTCCGGACGAACTCCGCCGGCAGTCGGAGGCGGCCAAGGCCGAGGCCGACCGCCGTTCCGACGAAGCCTTTGCCAGGGCGATCCCCCAGGTCGAGGCGTGGGCGAAGAAGGGCAAGCCGTTCATCCAGGACGCCTCGAAGCCGGGGGACCTGCCGCAGGCGACGATCCCCGCGTTTCCCGGCGCCGAGGGGGGCGGGATGCATTCCTTCGGAGGTCGCGGGGGCCGCGTGTTCGTGGTCACGAGCCTCGACGACTCGGGCCCCGGTACATTTCGCGAGGCCTGCGAGGCGGGAGGGCCGAGGATCGTGGTGTTCAACGTGGCCGGGATCATTCGGCTCAAGGACCGCATCCGGATCCGCGCCCCCTACATCACGATCGACGGCAGCACGGCCCCGGGTGACGGTGTCTGCATCGCCGGCAACACGGTCGAGCTCGACACGCACGACGTCGTGATCCGCCACATGCGGTTTCGCCGCGGCGCGACCGACGTGGGCGACCGCAACGACTCGATCGGTGGGAATCCCGTCGGCAACATCATGATCGACCATGTGTCGGCCAGCTGGGGCCTCGACGAGAACATGAGCATGTATCGGCACATGTACCACCCGCTAGACGGCGGCAAGGATCTCAAGCTCCCGACGGTGAACATCACGATCCAGAACAGCATCTTCTCGGAAGGGCTCAACACCTATCACCACGCCTTCGGCTCCACGATCGGCGGCACCAACTGCACGTTCATGCGGAACCTCTGGGCCAACAACACCGGCCGCAATCCCAGCATGGGCATGGGGGGTGACTTCACGTTCGTGAACAACGTGATCTTCAACTGGCGGCATCGCACCACCGACGGCGGCGACGGCACGAGCCGCGTCAACTCGATCGCCAACTACTTCAAGCCAGGGCCGGGGACTCCTGTCGATCGCCCGATCGGCCACCGCATCCTCAAGGCGGAGTCGCGGACGAAGCCGCCGGCCGAGAAGGAGTTTGGAAAGTTTTACGTGACGGGCAACGTGATCGAAGGCAACGACACGGTGACGGCCGACAACTGGGCCGGCGGCGTGCAGTTCGCCGACGAGGAGGACGTGAAGGGGGAGAGCCTTGACGATTTGGCCCGGAAGTACGCGGTGTCGAGCCGGGCGAGCGAGCCGTTTCCCCACGCGCCGCTCAGGATCACAACGGCGAAGGAGGCCTACGACGAGGTGCTCGCTGGCGCCGGGGCCACCCTGCCCCGCCGCGACGCGGTGGACGAACGGGTGGTGGCGATGGTTCGCACGGGCGACGTCGGGAAGCCGGTCGTGGAGCCCGACCTCTTCGACAGGCTCAACAAGGTTCGCTATACGGAGGAGCGGGTGCGGGAACTCGTGAAGCTCGTGCCGCTCGGGTTTATCACCGATCCGGCGCAGGTGGGCGGCTATCCCGACTACCGGGGCACGCCCTATGCCGACGCCGACAAGGACGGCATGCCCGACGACTACGAGAAGGCCCGGGGGCTGAATCCAGCCGACGCGGCCGACGCCGCGGCCGATCCCGATGGCGACGGGTATACGAACATCGAGGCGTGGCTCTACGCGATCCCGTAGGTGCAGGTTGGTAACCCGCGGCTCCGTGACGCGGAGTGGTGCAGGAAGGTCACGCGCTGCCTGTACAAGCCCAACGCCGTGAGGCGTGGGGTGCGGCCCGAACAGACTCTGCACCTTCTCGACCGCGCCCGAGGCCTTACGGCCTTCGGCTTGGACCGCTGGTCACGCGCTGCCTGTACAAGCCCAACGCCGTGAGGCGTGGGGTGTGGTCAGAACAGACTCGGTGTCTTCTCGACCGCGCCCGAGGCCTTACGGCCTTCGGCTTGGACGGCGGCAGAGATTCACCTGTGATCCGTCTCGCGCGTCCGGCTGCGGCGTGTGCGTCGCCTGACGGCGTGGAGGGTGGCGGCCCACGCCGCGACCGACCACGCCATCAGCCCAGCCGGCTCCGGCACCGCGGCCACCTGGCCGGCGACACCGGTGTAGTCGCCCGCGTCGAAGAGGCCCTGTGTCACGAAGTCGGCCGCGTCGAGGATGTCCACCAGGCCGTCGCCGTTGAAGTCGCCATCGGCCCACGTGCCGAGGCTGCCGCCGTCAAAAAGCCCGGCCGAAGCGAATCCTGCGGCATCGAGGATGTCGAGCGTGCCGTCGAGGTTCGTGTCGCCCGCCATCGCGGCGGTGACGACCGCCGCTGTCGCCGTGTAGGACACCGCGAGTCGCTTCCCGCCGCCGAGGTCGACGCCGGCGATCGACGTGAATCGTCCCGAGAGCGAACCCGCCGTGAGCACGTCGTGCGGAACGAGCCAGGCAGGCGCGTAGCCGCCGACGGTCGCAAGCCCGAGCGACGCACCGACGATGCCGACGCTGCCGCTCACCGCCAGCCGGTCGTGGGACGCCGATCCCGACTGGAAGATGGTCGCGGCCGAGGTTCCTCCGAGATCGATTGCGAGCGACCCGGAGTCGAAGGCCACGCTGCCTGTGACCAGCGTGCGGCCCGCCGTGCCGCGGTCGCCCGGCGCGATGGTCGCGGCATCGGCCACGCGGAGCAGGCCCAGCGGTGAGCCGGTTCCCGAGCGGAGCCTCGTCGCATCCACGGCGGCGGCCGCCAAAGCGCCGCCGGTAAACGTGAACCAGCCGCTCGTCGCCGACCCCGTGGAGATCGTGCCGGCCACCACGAGGCTGCCACCCGAGAGGGCGACGCGGGCGGAAGAGCCCGTGGTCGCACCGATCACGAGGCTGCCGGCGAGCTTCAGGCCGCCTGCCGTGATGGCGAGCGTGGGTGTCTGGCCGGCCACCGCCGTCGCCGAGATCTGGAGCGTGCCGCCGTTCTGGCCGACGGCGTCCACCGTGACCGTGCCGGAGTTCACCTGCACCGTGTCGAACCGCGAGGGTTGCCAGGCGGTGTCCCAGTTCGTCTGCAGCGCGTAACGGCCCGTGATGCCCGTGAAGACCGCCGCCGTCGGTGCCGGCCACGCCGTGAGCTCCTGAAGGTACTCCTCGAGATCGGTGTAGCCGTCGGCGTCGAAGTCGCCGTTGTTGTTGGCAACAGTCGGATCGAGGCCGAGCGACGTCTCCCAGGCGTCGGGCATGCCGTCGGCGTCTGAGTCCCAGCCCGCGGGTCGCGTCTGGATCGCCGCATTCTTTAGGGCGTTCCACTCGGCGCCGTCGTTGGGGTCGTTCGGATTGTCGGCCCAGGCGACGATCTTCCCCGTACCCGTTCTCGTCTCCTGGATGATCCGCTCGTCCACGGTATCCGCCACGCCGTCGCGGGTCCACCAGCGTGCACCCACCGTGGAGAGCACGCGGTCGTAGGCCGCGGTCGCCGTGTCGGTGATGCCGACGTACCCGGCGTCGTAGGCGGTCGCGGCAAAAGTGGAGGAACTGAAGTCAGAGTTGGTGAGGGCCGTGCCGTCGAGCCGGTCGCCGTCCTTGTTGGTGTCCTTGAGGTTGCCCGCATGGTACACGCGGGTGGCGCTTGTGCTCGATCCGCCGAAGATGCTCGTGCCGCCCGAGGCGGTGGTGATGGCGGTGCTCGAGCCACCGACGGGATTGTCGCCGCCCGGGCCTGCCAGGAAGAAGTTGCCGACGAAGTTGCTGAAGCTCGGCTGCCCGCTCGCTCCGCCGCCTGCCGTGCTCAGCCAGTTGTAGAACACATTGTTGCGGAAATCGTTGAAGGCGCCGGTGCCGACTGAACTCCCCACTCGCGGCAGCCGGCCCTTTTGATGGGCATAGAGGTTGTGGTGCACGCTCAGCTTCGCGCTGGAGCCCATTTGAAATAGGGATCCGAAGGCGTGGCCGGTGTAGGCGCCGTTGGTGTCCAAATTGGGGTAGTTCTGGCCCTGCGAGATGTTGGTGTATTGCACCGTGACGTCGGCGGCGAGTTCGTTGGCGCTGATGTGCTCGTCGGTGGCGAAGAATGTGGAACAGTGGTCGATCATGATCCCCTGTCCGCTGATGTCGAAGGCGTCGTAGACGTAGCTGTCGGGGAAGCCGTCGGTGCCGGTGTTGCGGAGGCCATAGCCGGGCGCGACCGTGAGGTTGCGGATGATCGTGTTGCCGCCCGCCACCTTGATCACACCGCCGATGATGCTGATGCCGCCCGGCGCCGTCTCGCCGGCGATCGTCGTGTTGCGGCCGGTGGTGAAGCGGCACTGGGTGTCCCAGCTGCCGAGGTCGATCGTGCCGCCGACGTCGAACACGATCGTCCGCGGCTGCACGACGCCATTGACGGTGAAGTTGGCGTCGGCGAGGCCGTACGCCAGCGTGCCGTAGGCGGCGCGGTTGGCGTCGTTGTATTTCCCGGCCAGGCTCGTGACGTGGTAGACGCTGCCCCCGCGTCCGCCCGTGACGAGGCGGCCCGCCCCGTCGGCGCCGGGGAATGCCGGCAGTTGTGCGTGGGCGGCCGCGGCGACGGCCAACCACGCCGCCGCCGTGAGCAATCGTGTGCTGAGTGGCCAGTGTGGCATGCGTGAAGCTCTCGTGAACGACCGTCGAGATCGTAGCCGGTCGAGGAACCGATGACACGCATTGGGCAGGTTTGCAACGCGTCTCCTCCACTCTATGATCCGCTCCGTCTCCCAAGGCCCATAACGGCCTGCGCAACTACGGGCCTTCTCGTGACCAGCATGACCAGCGCCGAAGCTCGAGACGACGATGCGAGCACCTGGGAGCAACGATGGCATCCGTTTCGCGAGGAGTGGGTGTTGTTCACGGCCCACCGCGGTGGCCGGCCCTGGCGCGGCGAGGTGAAGGCTCCGGCGCCGGTCGACGTGCCGGCCTACGATCCCACGTGCGCCCTCTGCCCGGGTAATCAGAGGCTCGGCGGCACGAATCCCGCCTACGCCGGCGCGTTCTGGTTCACGAACGACCTGCCCTGCTTCGGCCCCGATGCGCCGCCCGCCGCGTGCGACGACGACCTGTACCGCGTCCGGCCCGCGCACGGTACGGCCGAGGTCGTCTGCTACCACCCCGACCACTCGCGGACGATCGTCGATCTCTCGCTCGACGAGGCGGCGGCGGTGGTCGATCTCTGGACAGAGCGGACGGCGGCGCTCGCCGCGCGGCCCGAGGTCCGCCACGTGCTGATCTTCGAGAACAAGGGGGAACTGGTCGGCACATCGAACCCGCACCCCCACTGCCAGATCTACGCCGGCGATCTGATCTACGGCCACACGGCCCGCGAGGTGGAATCGGGACGGCGGCACTTCGAGCGGACCGGTCGATACCTCGGCCAGGACGTGCTCGACCGCGAGCGGTCCGGCGGCCGCGTGGTGGTGGAGAACGAGGCCTTCGTCGCGTGCGTGCCGTGGTTCGCGCGATACGCCTACGAGGTGCTGATCCTGCCCACGCGGCAGGTTTCATCGCTGCTCGATCTCACGGCGGGTGAGCGGCGGCTGCTCGGGGCGATGGTCCGCGAGGTGGCGACCTGCTACGACAATCTCTGGCGGATGCCGATGCCTTATGTGATGGCGGTGCATCAGGCGCCGGCGGACGGCGGCGACCACGCGTCGTATCCGTTTCACGTCGAGTTTCACCCGCCGCTGCGGAAGCCCGACACGATGAAGTATCTCGCCGGGCCGGAGATCGGCGGCGGTTCGATGACCAACGAATCAAACCCCGACGCGAAGGCGGCGGAACTCCGGGCCGCCGCCGGGCCTCATTACCGGTCTGTCAGGTCCGTGGAGCCGCGGCGATGAGCGACTCGGCCGCCGGGCTCCGCCGTGTCGAGGGTGTCGCACCGGGAAGGCTCGACGTGCTCGGCGGTGTGGCCGACTACAGCGGCAGCCTCGTGCTCCAGATGCCGCTGTCATGTGTCACGCGGGTGGTGATCGAGGAGCGCGGCGAGCCCGGGCTCACGTTTTCCAGCGAGCACGAGCCCCCTGTCGCGCTGCCGCTGCCGCCGCAGGATCTCGTGGCCGCGGTTCGCACCGACGCGGCGTTGCTGCGGCAGTGGCTCGACGAGCATGCCGTGCCGCGGTGGGTGCGGTATCCGCTGGGCTGCCTGGCGGTCTTCGCCGCCCATTGGAACTGGCGACCGACCGGCGGGCTGGCCTTCGGCATCACCTCCGACGTGCCCGCCTCGATGGGCGTGAGCAGCAGTGCCGCGCTCGAGGTGGCGACGCTGCGGGCGCTCGAGCGCTGGGCGGGCGTGTCGTTCGAGGGCACGGCGCTCGCGCGGCTTGGGCAGCGTGCCGAGAACGACGTCGTGGCCGCTCCGTGTGGCCTGATGGACCAGCTTGCGTCAGCGCACGGCCGCCCCGGCGAGCTGCTGCCGATCCTCTGCCGGCCCGACGTGCTCATGGAGAGCGTGCGGCTGCCGTCGCGTGTGATCGCGGTGGGGTGGCCGAGCGGCGTGCGGCATGCCGTTGCGGATTCGCCCTACGCGACCGCCCGCACGGCCGCCTTCATGGGAAAGGCGATCCTGGAGCGGGCGCTCGGCCGGCGGCTTGCCTACCTCGCCGAGGCCCGGCCTGCGGAGCTGGCCTCGGTCGGCCGCGACGTGCTTCCCGACTCGATGACCGGCGCCGAGTTCATCGCGCGGCATGCCGCGATCGACGACCCGCAGTCGCAGATCGAGCCGGGGCGAACGTATCCCGTGCGGGCTGCCGCGGCATTCGCCGTCGAGGAGCATGCGCGGGCCGAGTCGCTCGAATGTGTGCTCCGCGAGGCTCCGGGCGATGACCGCGAGATCGTGCTCTCGATGATCGGGGAGGCTCTCGCCGAGTCGCATGCCGGTTATTCGGCGATGGGCCTCGGATGTCCGGAGACCGACGCGATGGTCGAGGCGATCGAAGACCTCGGCCCCGCACGCGGGTTCTACGGTGCCCGCATCAGCGGCGGCGGCAGCGGCGGCACGGTCGTGGTGGTTTTGAACGAACGGGCGATCCCCGCGCTGAAGGCGCTTGCTGAGAACATGACCGCATCGCGAACCGATGGCGTGCGCATCTTGCGGTGATGGCGTTGCGCACGCGGGCGGCGAGGGGCAGCCGTACGCCTCACGGCGTTACGCTTTCTGGTTGCCGTACGCCTCACGGCGTTACGCTTCCTGCAGCGCGAGTGTGAGCGGCCTCAGGAAGCCCAATCGCGTGAGCGATGGGGGCCATTCGAGCTGCCAGGGTGGCCTGCACAACTTGTCAGGCTGCTGGGCCGCGGGGACACTGGCATCAGCACCATGGCATCACACCGTAGCCGCAGGTTGGTTCCCTGCGGTGCAGCAGCGTTGATTCGGAGTTCGCGTGCAGGTTGCCAGCCTGCACCGACGGTGATCGCTGCATGGCTTCTGCTGGCGTGCACCGCCCACGCCGCCGATCGCCGGCTCGGTCCGCCCGTTACGGCGGATGGCCGGCATCCATTCACGGCCGTCGCATCGGCGCACGAGTGGGCCGATCGATCGAACCTCGTCCGGGCGCGGGTCGCGCTTGCCGCGGGCCTGCTGCCGATGCCGCCACGGCCGCCGGTGCAGGCCACGATCCACGGCCGGATCGAGCGAGACGGCTACACGATCGAGAGGGTCTGCTTCGAATCGTTTCCCGGCCACGTCGTCACCGGCAACCTCTATAGGCCCACGTCTCGGCCCGCCTCCGGCGGCTTCGAATCGCGGCCGGGCATTCTCTGCCCTTACGGCCACTGGCCCGGCGGCCGATTCATGGACATGCCCGAGGACGCGGTCCGCAAGGAGATCGAGTCGGGAGCCGAGCGATTCGTGAACGGCGGCCGGAGTCCGCTCCAGGCCCGGTGCATCGGCCTCGCGCGGCTCGGCTGCGTGGTCTTCCATTACGACATGGTCGGCTTCTGCGACTCGGTGCAGTGCCTCGGCCACCGGCACGGGCCGCGGGCCGATCTCGACGGCCGCGAGCCCGGCACGTGGGGGCTTGGGGGCTTCGAGGCCGCCGCCCGCCTTCAGAACTGGTTCGGCCTCCAGACCTTCAACAGCCTCAGGGCCCTCGACTTTCTTGCGGCGTTGCCCGGCGTCGATTCCGGGCGGCTCGCCGTGACCGGCGCGAGCGGCGGGGCGACGCAGACGATCGCCGTGACGGCGCTCGACGACCGGCTGAAGGCGGCCTTCGCCGCGTCGATGATCTCGACCTCGATGCAGGGGGGCTGCACCTGCGAGAACGCCCCGTATCTTCGCGTTGGCCAGGGCAACATCGATCTCGCCGCCCTCGTGGCACCTCGCGCCCTCGGCCTCACCGCGGCCAACGACTGGACCCGGGATCTCGAGCGCGAGGGTTATCCCGAGTTGCTCGGGCTCTACCGAATGCTCGGCGTGCCGGGGATGGTCGAGGCGCACTTCGACATCCAGTATGGCCACAACTACAACGCGGTGGCCCGGTCGCATTGCCTTCGGTTCATGAATCGCCACCTCGGGCTCCAGCAGCCGAATGCTGGCGCTGAGGCCGACTTCACGTTTTCCTCGCGCGACGAACTCACGGTGTGGACCGCCGAGCATCCGGCCCCCTCGGGTGACGAAGCGGGCGCAGCTCACGAGCGGGCGCTCTGTGCGGCATGGGCCAAAGGGTCTGATGCCGTGCTCCAGCCGGTGCTGATCGCCACCGATCGCGAGAGCGTCATGCGGGCGCAGGCGATGCTCGCGCCAGCCTATGCGGCGATCTTCGGCCGCGGCGTGCCGGCACGAGGCGAGGTGCGTGTGGAACCAGCCCCGGCCCCGGGAACGGGCAGCGGCTTCCATGTGCTCGACCGGGCAGTCGGGGTCGAGCAGGGGCAGGCGGTGCTCGAGAAGCGGGGCGAGCAGGTCGCGTTCCTACGGGTTCAGCCGAGTGAGTGGAGTGGCAGCGTCGTGATCTGGCCGCATGCGAGCGGCATCGAGGGCCAGTTGCCGGGCGACCGGAACGTCGCCGCCGCGGCGATCCTCCGCGCAGGCCACGCCGTGGTCTTCGCCGATCTCTTCGGCCAGGCGGAGCGTCGCCGCGACCCGACCTTCGTGCTCAACCATCGTGGCGACCGCCCCGGCAAGGCCGACACCTTCGAAGATGCCTATCGCCGGGACTGCTCCTACGCCTATGGCTACAACGACCCCGCCTATGCCCGCCGCGTGCACGATCTGCTCACGCTCGTCGCGGCCGCCCGCGACCACCGCCAGCATCCGGCGAAGCGGATCGTGCTGGTCGGCGAGGCGGGCGCGGGCCAGTGGGTGGCCGGGGCGATCGCGGCCGCGTCATCCACGCTCACCGGCCGCGGCGATTCGCCGATCACCGCGGCCGTGATCGAGACCGCAGGCTTCCGGTTCGACTCGCTGCCCGACGTGTGGCACGACGACTTCCTGCCCGGCGCGGTGAAGTATGGCGACCTTGGCGGCATGCTCGCCATGGCCGCGCCGCTGCCGATGTGGCTTGCCGATCCGTCGCCCGAGTTCGTCCAGCGGCTGTCGCGATGTGCCGTCGCCGCGGGGACGCCGCTCGAAGGCCCGACCACGCGACCGCACTCCGGCCCGGTGCCCACGTGGCTTTCGTTTCTTCGTGCCATCGCCGAAACCCCTGTCCCATCCTCGGAGCGTTGATGCCATGCTGAGCACTGCCCGCGGCCTCACGGCCGGTCGGCTGACGGGATTCGCGAATCTGCATCACAGGTTGAAAACCTGTGCTACGAAGGCGCGAACGCAGCGAGGGGCTGCCCGTGCCACAGAGCCGGCCTATGGGAGCAAGCGAAGCCTGGAAGGCGAATCGCCGCGGACATGGAGTGAGCGGATGCCACGACGGCATCCGCGAACGTCCGGCGACGTGGCATGGGCAGCCCCGAGCCCGCGCCACGGCGTGTCGCTGCTGCTCGCGGTCACCGTCGCCCTCGTCGTGGCAGCGCGTGCCGCGGAAGCCGTGCACATCGTGCTCGTCGGCGATTCCACCGTCTCCGAGACCGATGGCTGGGGGCCGGGGTTCGCGACCTTCCTCGACAAGGACGTGAAGCTCTCGAACCGGGCGAAGAACGGCCGCAGTTCGTCGAGTTTCGTCGCGGAAGGCCTGTGGAAAGAGGCGCTCGCCCTCGACGGCGACTATTACCTGATCCAGTTCGGCCACAACGACGAGCCGGGCAAGCCCGGCCGCTCGACGACGGTCGAGGAGTATCGCGACACGATGAATCGCTACGTGGACGACGTGCGGGCGAAGGGGGCGGTGCCGGTGCTCGTGACATCGCTCGTCCGCCGGCAGTTTTCCGACCCGGCCGCCCCGCAGCGGCTCGTCTCCACCCTCGATGCCCGGGCCGAGATCGTCCGCGACATCGCCCGGGCGAAGAAGGTGCCGCTCGTCGAACTCCACGATCGCAGCCTGGCCCTCTGCGAGCGGCTTGGCTCCGAGGGCTGCGGATCCCTGAGCCCGCGGAAGGAGGACGGCTCCGTGGACACGACGCACCTCAACGCCGCGGGCGCGAAGGTGTTTGGCGAGATCGTCGCCGATGAACTCCGCCGTGCCGTGCCCGAGCTCGAGTCGAAGATCACGGTCAAGCCGCCGGCCGACGGCTCGCCGGTCGATCCCGGCCTTGGCCATGCGGCGGTGGTGCTTCGCGAGTTCATCGCGCCCAGGGGCTGGCCCACGCTCTCGTGCCACGCCAGCACGATCTGCGAGGCTGCCCCCGGGAAGTTCGTGGCGGCCTGGTTTGGCGGCACGGCGGAGCGAAATCCCGACGTGGAGATCTGGGTGTCGCGGCACGACGGCCGTCGGTGGAGCGACCCGGCGATGGTGATCACGGGCGCGGAGGCCGATGGCCACCGGGAGCCGTGCTGGAACCCCGTCCTCTTCAAGGGCCGGCCCGACGGGCCACTCTTTCTCTACGCCAAGATCGGCCCGACGCCGCGCGACTGGTGGGGCGTGGCGTGTGAGAGCGGCGACGGCGGCGCGACGTGGAGCGGGCCGCGGAGGCTCCCTCAGGGCGTGATCGGCCCCATCAAGAACAAGCCGCTCGTCCGCCGCGACGGCACCGTGATCGCGGGCTGCAGCACGGAGCACGACGGCTGGCGGGTGCACTTCGAGCGGTCGGACGACGGCGGGCGGACGTTCGTCGCCGGGAAGCCGGTGAACGTCGCTCCGGGCACGAAGGGGGAGCCGCCGCCTGCCGGCGTGGCCAAGGAGCGCCTCATCGATGCGATCCAGCCTTCGCTCCTCGAACTCGGCGGCGATCGGCTCCTCGCCGTTGGCCGCACGAGACAGGGCCGGATCTTCGAGGTGGAGACCGCGGACGGAGGGAAGACGTGGGGGGCGATGCGGCTGGGCTCGCTGCCGATTCCGAGTTCCGGCACCGACGCCGTCACGCTCGCCGACGGCCGGCACGTGATCGTCTACAACCACACGAAGTCGGCCGCCCGGACTCCGCTCGACGTGGCGATCTCCCGCGACGGCACCACGTGGACGCCCGTCGTGGCCCTCGAGACGATGGCCGGCTCCTTCGCCTACCCCGCCGTGATCCAATCGTCTGACGGCCTGATCCACATCACCTACACCTGGAACCGGGAAGCGATCATGCACGTCGTGATCGACCCCGCCAAACTCCCATGAGCACCTCTTTCCGAGCCTGTTCCAAGTGCGCTGCCGCGATCGTGGCGATCGCGGTCGCGTCTGCCGCGATCGCCGCGCCGCTCCGCGTGGAACTCAACGGCGACAACGGCCGTAACGACGTCCGCACGCGTGGCTGGGCCGACTGGCGAATTCCGAACGGCCAGGCCGTGAGCGGCACCTTTGGCGACGTGCAGTTGACGCTCCGGGCCGTGGGCGACGGGGCAACGCTGGTGAGCGACTGGTGGAAGCGGGGATTCGACTTCGAGGCCACGCTGGCTTCGGATGGAGCGAGCCTCGTGCCGGGCGAGGGCGACTCGGCACTCGAACTCGTGATCGCCGGCCTGCCAGCGGGGCGGCACACGCTCAGTTCGTGGCACTCCGCCTGGTCCCAGGAGCCGGCGGTCGCCTTCGACGTGGCGATCGACGGCCGCGAGATGGCGAAGCGCGTGATGCCCGCGCATCGCGTCGAGCACAATGACGAGACGGCGGTGGTCTTCGCGGAGTTCGACGCGGCGGCAGGCCGTCCGGTCACAGTGCGGTTTTCGCCGGCGGCAGGCCGCGGCCCCGCCGGCGCGGTGTTTCTCAATGGCGTGGTCATCGACGACGCCGATCCGCGTCCCCAGGTTCGCCGACCAGAGCCTGCCGATGGCGACGAGCACGTCGGCGAGTCCCCCCTGCTCCGCTGGCACGCGCCGGAGACGGCCGCCGAGTTCGATGTCTACCTGGGCAACGACGCAGCCGAGGTCGCGGCGGCGCAGCCCGGCTCGCGGGCGCATCTGGGCCGCACGAAGGCACGGGAGGTGCGGGCCGCAGCCGCGACGCGGGCCGCCCGCCGCGAGCGGCAGTCGCCGAATCTCGACTGGTACTGGCGGGTCGATGCGATCGACCGCGAGGGCCGCGCGGCGCCCGGTCCCGTGTGGCGATTTCGCGTGGGTGTGCCGGCCTTTGCATCGGCCGAGGGGCATGGCCGGCTTGCCGCAGGCGGCCGCGGTGGTCGCGTGATCGCGGTCACCACCCTCGATGACGCTGGGCCTGGCTCGCTGCGGGAGGCGATCGATGCCGAGGGGCCGCGGACGATCGTGTTTCGCGTCGGCGGCACGATTCCTCTGAAGAGCAAGCTCATCGTCCGCAATCCGTATGTGACGATCGCGGCCCAGACGGCCCCGGGCGACGGGATCTGTGTTCGTGGCCATACGTTCGGCTGCCTCGGGTCGCACGACGTGGTGATCCGGCACGTGCGGATCCGGGTGGGCGATGAGTCGGGCGAGACGCAGGATGGCACGGGGCTCGCCAGTTGTGACCACTCGATCATCGACCACTGCTCGGTGAGCTGGTCGATCGACGAGGGGGTGAGTTCCCGTGGCGGCAAGAACATCACCGTGCAGCGGTGCCTCGTGGCCGAGGCGCTCAACATCGCCAATCACCGCAAGTATCAGCCCGGCAAGGGACACTCGTTCGCGGGCAGCATCTCGGGCGACGTCGGCAGCTTCCATCACAACCTGCTGGCCCACTGCGCGGGCCGCAACTGGAGCCTGGCTGGGGGCTTGAGCCGCGGCGGCAAGTTTGCCGGCCGCCTCGATATCCGTAACAACGTGGTCTACAACTGGGAGAGCCGCACGACCGACGGGGGCGTGAAGGCACTCACGTTCGTGGGCAACTACTACATTCCCGGCCCGGCTACCCGCGTGTTTCACCTCGTGAAGCCCGACACCGGCTCGCCCGCCGACCCGCAGCAGTATTTCATCGCTGGCAACCGCATGGTCGATCGGCCGCAGTACGACGCCGACAACTGGGCGAACGGCGGCGTGGTGGTGGCCGCCGATGCGATCCCGCTGATCAAGCTCGGCGGGCCGTTCTGCGAGTCGCTGATCACGGAGCAGTCTGCCGCCGACGCCTACACGAGCGTGATGGCCGACGTGGGGGCCAACCGTCCAGCACTCGACGCGCATGACCGCCGCATCGTCCGCGAGGTTGCCAGCCGGACGGTTTCCGTGAAGGGCAGCCGCGGCGGTCTGCCGGGCATCATCGACTCCCAGGCCGATGTGGGCGGCTGGCCGGAACTGAAGTCGGGCCCCGCACCGGCCGACAACGACGGCGACGGCATGCCCGACGCGTGGGAGACGTCGCACGGCCTCGATCCGGCAAACGCCGCTGATGCGAATCAGATTCCGGCCACGTCGGATTGGACGAACCTCGAGCTCTATCTTGAGCACCTCGCCACGTTGCCGGCGGGTGGGACATGAGCGAGCCTGCGTGCGCATGCCGGGCTGTCGGTGCAGGTTTTCAACCTGTACCAGAGGTGTGCGTGGGGTCAGGGCTACCCGTGCCCGTTCGCCGGACGCTCGCTTCGGGCATCCTGCCCTGCGCTCGCTGGGCGCCGGCTGCGCTTCGCCATCCTGGCTTCGCTGGCCGCCGAGCCCGGCTCTCGGGCACGGGCAGCCCTTCCCTGCATGCGTGCCGGACTGTAGGTGCAGGTTTTCAACCTGCACCAGAGGTATGCGTGGGGTCAGGGCTACCCACGCCCTCTCGTCGGACGTTCGTCTCGGCCCTCCAGGCCTCGACTCTCTGCATGTCCGCTGCGCTTCGCCATCCTGGCTGCGCTTGCTCCCATAGCCCGCTCGAGGGCATGGGCAGCCCCTCCCTGCGTGCGTGCCCGACTGTAGGTGCAGGTTTTCAACCTGCACAGGAGTCTGGAGTTGGGTCGCAGCGGTCATGGGCTGCGGTAGCCGTGGCCGCCCTTGTCGTTCTTGTCTCGCTATCGCCGCTCGCCTCCTCCGCCGACTTCTCGAAGCGGTACGTCCACGTCGGCGAGGATGGAACGCTTGTCTACGAAATCGGGCCGCGTGGCGACCGGATGCCCGACTACTCCCATGCGGGCTATTTCGGCGGCGGCGTCGAGCCTCCGCGTGTGCCGGCGAAGGTGATCGTGTCCCCGGTGGAGGGCGACGACACGGGGGAGATCCAGCGGGCCATCGACCACGTTGCCACAGTGCCTCCCGGGCCGGACGGATTTCGCGGCGCCGTGCTGCTGGAGGCGGGTGTCTACGAGATCGGCGGCCAGCTGCGGATGGCTTCGAGCGGCGTGGTGCTGCGTGGCCGCGGGGGCGATCGCGACGGCGGCAGCGTGCTTGTGGCGACGGGGATAGACCGCCGGGCGGTGATCGGGGTGTGTGGCGAGGATGAGCCCGCCGCGGCAGACGCTCCGCGCGTCGCGATCGTGGACGGATACGTTCCCTGCAACGCCACGATGCTCACGCTCCCGGCTGGTCACGGGTTTGCGAAGGGACACCACGTGCGGGTCGAGCATCCCAGCACGCGGGAATGGATCGCGGCACTCGGCATGGACCGGTTTCCGTCCCGGGGCGGCGGATCGTGGCTCGACTGGAAGCCGGGGACGCTCGACCTCGCCTGGGAACGGGTCGTGGCCGACGTCGAGGGGGATCGTGTCACGCTCGACGTGCCGCTGCCGATGGGCCTCGACGCAGCGCTCGCCCGGGCGACGGTGCGGCGGCTCGACTGGCCCGGCCGGATCGACCGGGTGGGCATCGAACGCCTGCGGCTGGTCTCGGTGGGCGACGAGCGCCTCCCGTGCGACGAGGATCACGCCTGGGACGGCGTCAGCCTGGCGAACGTTCGCGATGCCTGGGTTCGCGACTGCGCGTTCGGTGGTTTTGCAGGCTCGGCGGTGAATGTCCTCGACTCGGCGAGCCGCGTGACGGTTCAGCGGTGTGAGTCGCGGTCGCCGCGGTCGGAGATCGGGGGCTGGCGGCGGCGGACGTTCTTCATCGGCGGTGGCCAGACGCTGGTCTGTGACTGCACCGCCGAGGATGGCCGCGAGGATTTTGGCGTGGGCCACCTGGCTTCGGGCCCCAATGCGTTTGTCCGCTGCAGGGCGTCGAACGCCCGCGGGGCCAGCGGTCCGCTCGGCAGTTGGGCGACGGGAGTGCTCTACGACCACGTCGAGATCGACGGCGGGCCGCTCGCGCTCACGAACCGCGAGATCTCCGCGCACGGTGTCGGCTGGGCGTCGGCCAACGGCACGGCGTGGGTCTGCACGGCCCCGCTCGTTGAGTGCCGGATGCCGCCGACGGCGGCGAACTGGGCGGTCGGGCCCCGGGGCGAATACGTCGGTGACGGCCTCTGGAAGCAGCTCGACCAGTCGGTCGCCCCGAAGAGCCTCTACGACGCGCAGCTGCGGGAACGGCTCGGTGCGGTGGCGGAACCGACGGTGGACGGCGAGCCAGAGTCCGCGGTCGAAGCGATCCGCCTCGCGCACCTTCCCCGGCCGGCATCGACCGCGGCGGCCGTCTCGTCGCACCCACTCGTGCTCGAAAACGGCTGGCTAACGATCGACGGCCGCATCGTCACCGGGCCGCGGCTCGTGCCGCCATGGTGGAAGGGTCACACGCTGCCTGCGCGGGCGGCCGAGTTCCCGCCGTCGATCACCCGCTTCGTGCCGGGCCGCGAGGGTTCTTCATTCACGACCGACCTTGCGACGCTGGCCGCGCGGCTCGATGCCGAGGGCCGCCGGGTGGTCGAGCATCACTGGGGACTGTGGTACGACCGCCGCCGCGACGATCACCAGACGGTGCGGCGGATCACGCCGGAGGTCTGGCCGCCGTTCGAAGAGCAGCCGTGGGCGCGGAGCGGAGTGGGCACGGCCTGGGACGGCCTCTCGAAGTACGACCTCTCGCGGTTCAATCCCTGGTATTTCCAACGCCTGCGGAGTCTCGCGGGTGAGTGCGAGCGGCACGGGCTGGTGCTCATCGCCCACATGTACTTCCAGCACAACATCCTCGAGTCGGCGGCCCACTGGATGGATTTTCCCTGGCGTCCGGCCAACTGCCTGCAGGAGACCGGCTTCCCGGAGCCGCCCGAGTTCGTGCCTGGCGGCCGGATCGACATGGCGGAGTCCTTTTACGACGTGTCGCATCCCGTGCGGCGGCCGCTGCACACGGCCTACATTCGCCACTGCCTCGACGTGCTCTCGTCGTCGCCGAACGTGATCGTGACCGTGGGCGAGGAATACACCGGCCCCGAGCACTTCGTGCGGTTCTGGCTGGAGACGATCCGCGAATGGCGGCGGGAGAGCGGCAAGCGGGTGCTCGTGGCGCTCTCCTGCACGCGGGACGTGCAAGACGCGATGCTTGCCGACGCGGCGCTCGCGAAGGAAGTGGATGTGATCGACCTCAAGTATTGGTGGTATGCCGCTGACGGCACGCCGTATGCGCCGCCGGGAGGTGAGCGGCTCGCGCCCCGGCAGCACCTCCGGGCCTGGAAGGGGCCGAAGGGGCGGTCGCCCGAGCAGACGGCCCGGCAGGTTCGCGAACTGCGGGTTGCCCATCCCGGAAAGGCCGTGATCTGTTCGAGCGACGGCTCGGATCCGGTGGCCATCCTGCTCGGCGGCGGCTCGCTCGCGCCGCTGGGCGCGCTCGACGACGACGTGGCCCGTGCCGCCGTCGGCATGCTGCCCGTTGCGGCGGATGGTGACGGCGTGGGTGAACTCCGTGATGCAGCATCAGGACGGCGCGTCGTGCCCGATGCAGTCGCCGGCGTCCGTGTGCGACACGAGTGAGAGCCGGCCGGCCGTAAGGCCGCGGGCAAGCGCGTTGGAGTCGGCGTCTGGTGGCGGTTCGCCCCACGCCTCACGGCGTTGGGCTTGGACAGGCTCCGTACAAGCCGACCGGCCGTAAGGCCGCGGGCTCCCGTACGCAGGGCTTCACGGCTGTGCGGGGATCAGCGACGCATGGCCACTGACGCACCGCCAGGCTCCGTCCTTGAGTACCCAGACATTCGTGAACCGCGACTTCCGCTCGAAGGGCTTGCCATCCTTGTCGCGGCCGGCCTCGGTGTAGTCGCCGATGTCGACCGCCACGGTGCCGCCGCCGTACACCCGCACGTCGATCGAACTGGCTTCGGAGACGGTGTGCTGCTCGCCGCGGTCTTTGAGTGCCGCGATCCCCTCCGCCTTGGTGAAGCGGTGGCCCGAGGGCTCCACGTAGACGAAATCGGGGGCCCAGATCCGCTCGAGAATCGCGGGATCATTCTTGAGGTACGCGGTGGACCACTGGGTGGAGAGGTCGCGGATGCCCGCCTCGATGGTGGCCTCCTGGGCGGGCGATACGGCCACGGCCGACTGCCCACGGGCTGCGGGACCGTAGGCTGCGGCGACCGACATGGTCGACAGGAGCAGGACGGTGCGGGCGATGGTTGGTGACGACAGCATGGTGAGCGACTCCTGACTCGGGGTACGTGATTCCTCGATGGCCAACGAAGTCTAGCAGTATCACGACCAGCGGTTCATCGACCGCTCGTGCATGGTCTGCTTGAAGCCGTGCGCGGACGCACGTGACGAATCCGACCGAAATGACCTTCTGCGCCGCGGCTCACGGGGAGCGGCTGCTGCCCGTGCCTCATCACCTGACGCCTTTCGGCGTCGTACTGCCGAGGCACCTGCACCTCAGCGGCGCCGGCCGCGAGCGAGCAGGAACATCGCGACAGCCCCCACGAGGGCGAGCGACGCGGGTTCGGGCACGGCCGTGATGCTCGATGCGGGGATCGTCGTGCTGGCGATGATGGCTCCCGTGCCCGACTGAGCCGCTGACATCGCCACGCATCGCGTCAAGCGGTTGCCTGAAGAAGCAGGACGCTTCGCAGCCGGACGGTTACCGGCACTTCCGCCGTCTCGAAACCAGTGCCAGCCGCAGCCACATCGTGGCACTGAGGCCCGCCGACGCGGCCAGCGCCAGCGTGGTGGGCTCGGGCACCGGCACGGCGAAGTTGAAGCCGAGGCTGTTGGACGCGGAGCCCATATCAATCGTGTATTCCAGGCTGCTGATCGGCTGGGACGACTGGAGCGTGACCACGGGGTTCGAGAATCCGAACGGCGTGCCGCTGAGCAGCAGCCCGGAATAGCCTGCCTCGACGTTCCAGGTGGTGTTGACGCTCGTGCCACTCGACGAGTTGCCGTTCCACTTCGTGAACGCGAGGTCGCCATACGGGATCAGGCTCGCGCCGTTGTAGGCCTTGACGTAGACTTTTTCGCCAAACTCCACGTCGGTGAACACGAGGTACGCGTTCGTCTGCAGCGGCGCGGTGAAGCCGCTCGCGAATGTGACTACGGGGCTCGCACCGGTCCCGCTGTCGACGAGGCCGTAGAAGTTCCGCGTGCCGGTGATCCAGTCTGGGTTGCTGAAGGGAGCCGATCCCGAATACGTGACCGTCCGGGTGGTGAGCGAGA
>Ga0315904_10002999_pt1 | contig 25387 bp, 20 predicted proteins | sample LakEriMetagenome_6_FD_203529 | JGI IMG/M metagenome (GOLD analysis project Ga0315904, IMG submission 203529) | Freshwater fungal communities from buoy surface, Lake Erie, Ohio, United States - Buoy 12 MA120 | ecosystem: Environmental > Aquatic > Freshwater > Lake | place: USA: Lake Erie, Ohio... | reverse complement strand
TATACATTACATATCTCCAAACGCTCCTCCATGATATGTCATCATGTCATAATGAAAGGAGGAGCGTTTGGAGATATGTAATGTGGGTAATCAAAACGAATACAGCGTTTTTACATTTCACTGGCACTTTATCCCACCTATCATCTTTCTTTTCTTTTGCGGAGCGTTTTACCACGCGCACCAATCAAAGTTCTTTTCTTTTCAGGAGCGTCTTACATATTATTTTCATTTTTTCTTACATATCCTCGCTGCTTCCGCATCATGCCGCGTTCGCCTCGTGTCCGTCCCTTTCGCTCTGCGCGCCGCCTCTTCCGTCCTATGGATGAACACTGGGAGGGGATAAGGATTGCTGCTATGGCCATGATGTATTCGTACTTCAATGGCAAGGACAATGGACACCGATATGAAGTCTCTCCATTTTACGTCGGAGTGATGGACTTGGATGCTCATTTAGCAGACTGTTTTGAACATTTTTACTCGCTTACTTTTCGCACTCACGCTTTTGTCATTTTTCGTTACCTTTTACCATATTGTTTTTGTTATCGCCCTCACTCGAATGCCGTAGTGCGTACTGGGAACTTTAGTCTAGGTCAGCATGATATGTGGAATATTATGCGTCGTAGATTTATGTTGTTTGCTGCTATTGATGCAGCTATTGAGGAAGAGGAAGAAAACCCTTTGTATGTTGTAGACGATGAAGGAAATGTTCACCATGTTGTTGCTGACGAATAAATTTTTTTCTTTCTCCCTCCCCTCCCCCAAAAAAAAAAACACAGGTGGCTCAACTAAACGTGACTGTCGTACCTTTGGCTGAGAAGCAAGCATTTAATTGGACACGAGAAATTCATTTGAACGTTGCCGGGAGTACATCATTCATTTATTCTGGTGGACACTTTCAACTAGGAACAGTGGTGAACAGCGAGACTCAGCGAACGGAACGGTATTTTGCTAGCCGTTTGAGTTATGAGTCGACGCGAGCTTCGGGCCTTACTGGGGGATCAACCTCTGGCGAGACTATTTCATTTACCTTTTGAAAATTTGGAAACGCGTCAGCAAAATTATGGACGTGGTTTTGATGTGCAACAGTTTGAGGAACCTGAAGAACCTGAAAATTTGTTTCCTGAAGATGAAGGAGATAATTTTTTTGGCGATGATGATGATTTTATGGGGGCTGAACAACCTCCTGAAGCCGAAGAGATGGGGGAAATTTATGAGCGTTTTCATAACTTTCCTACCGCGTGGCATCCTGATGTATTAAATGATTTGGAGGTTACAGCCTTTGAACGTCCTATCACTTTTCGTGGTCCTTTTACAACTGCTGTAGCTATGGATGCACCTGTTACGTACGAGACTTTGGTTCCACCTCGTTTTCGTCAAGGTGCTGGAGGTTTAATTCCTCGCGCACAGATGGAGTTTCATAATGTACCTGCTACTGTGGTTACTGCGGCTGAAATACGCAACTGGGTTGGACAGCATCTTTTAAATTTTAATGATGTTCAGAACAACATTAATGTTAATGGTCAGATGCGACAAAATGAATTTGTGACCTTTTCTTTAGGATCTCGGGGTGAAATTATCTGGAGTGAAAATCCGGATGCAATCCCTACTGCTATTGTTTTATTACAAACAGTCATCGCATCTGCTATTGAGAGTATTCAATTTCCTCCTGGTGACAGTGTTTGGAATATTCATGTTTTACCCTATCTGCGTTTACGCCGTCATCTGGTACACATGGAAGCGGATAATCATCCTGATTTTAGTGGTGAATTACCGCAGCACGTTCGCGATAATATTCGTTTGGGTGTATACGCTGATAGAGATGTCAATGTGCATCGTTTTTTACCAGCCTTCACTATCACGCTAGCTGCTCATCAACAAAATGGTGCAGTAGATCACATTTTGGATGGTACTTTCGTTATAGCTCGTGATCTTGAGCGTACAGCTGAAGAGCAGGACGTACATGGTTCTGCTGCTATTCCTACAGATGTACAATTAGGTGATGAAGATCATTTTTTTCCTAACGCTGTACCACTATCTGATTATTTACAAGCTGTTTTGGAAAATGAGGATCGAGCTCTTTATTCTGATCCGGATAATGTTAGTTCTACTCTTTACACCATTGCAGGAGCTGGAGCTACTTTGTTCATTGCTGAAGTGGTCGGAGGTTGTAATAGCAATAATTCGACTTACATGATCACTGAAGGTGTCATGGCACTTAACGTGCGCGGTGCTGGCAACAATTGTTTCTTTTATTGTTTGAGAGAAATATTGTTTCCAAAAATTATTGAGCTGGATACCATTTTTTCACGCACAAATTTTATTGCTGCTAGGAAGGCTTGTGGACTATCGAAGGATTGTGCATTGACTATTGATCAATGCCAGCGCTGTTTTGAAAAGTTCTATGAACTTTTTTTACCTAAGGATATTCATTATCCTAATATTTTTATTGTTCATTCTTCAAATGTTCAGAATCAGTTTCCTTTACGTACTGATCTAAGTCTTTCAGTGGACCGATTCATTATGTTACATGGATACCATTATTATCTGGTGATTGATCTGGTTGCTCGTACATCCATTTGTCAGTCTTGCAATCAATATTTTTTACAAGGTGTGCGTCATCACTGCTCACGCACCTGTTTGCGTTGTAATGAAGTGGTTAAAAACATAGTGCATCATGTGTGTGGTGCTAAGACTGTTCATTACTGCAAGACTTGTAAAAAAGCTTTTCGAGGAATCACACATACATGTGACCCTTCCATAGCAGAAAAATGTTTACAGTGCAACCGTGCTAAACATCCTGATTATTGTCGCGTTAAAGATATTGAATACTTTGCGCGTATGCTGGACTTGAGAATAGTACCAGCAGGATTGAGCGGTAGAACTCCTGAAAAAATGAAGGATACTATCATTTTTGATTTGGAAACGTTTCCTGATGCGGATGGTGTTCACCAGGTTTATGCAGTGGCTTGGTGTTTTCTACCTACCAGCACTAAATTTTATCTATCCGGTAGCGTGGATATTGAACAGTTGGAGTATCACGTCTTCTATGGACGAGATTGTTTACTTCAGTTCGTATCTTACATATATCTTTTGGATACTCCTGCTAGTATCGTTGCATTCAACGGAGCACGTTTTGATTTTATTTTTCTTATTTCTGCTGTATTGGATTTCGCCAAAAAATATTGTCCCACAGAAGAGTGTGCTATTTCAGAGGTTATCATTACTGGTAGCCGATTATTGACGGCTACTCTTTTCAGCACGCACCGTCTTCAGGATATTTATGAGTTTGTTATGTCCTCTTTATCAAAAGCCTGTTCGGATTTTAAAGTACCGCAAACGCTATCCAAGACAGCGTTTCCTCATTTTTTTATTGACAGCTGGGAAAAACTAAATTATGTTGGTCCTCCTCCTGGTATAGAGTTTTATCCTGAGGCTCATCGAAATGATATTGCGACGTATCCTGATGGAATATTTGATTTGAAGAAGGTGTGCCTGTCTTATCTTCGCCAGGATGTTCTTTCGGCTGCTTACATTTACTTTCAAGTGGCACAATTCTACAACAAAACTTTTGGTCTTTACTTGAGCAATTTTCTTACGCTAGGTCAAATCAGCTACAAAATTTGGATGGAACAGCGCAACCCTGTGATGATTGCTCTACCTCGCACTGTAAATGAAGAAAGTTACATTCGTGAAGCTTTTTTCGGAGGACGTTGTCAAGTACTTAAACGTGCTTTTCAGTCTACGGATGCACATCAACCGTTTGATGATATTCAAGATTATTTAGTTAATTTGGATGTCAAGTCGCTTTATCCTTTTGTCATGAAGCGCTTTCGTTATCCTGTCGGACCTGTACATGCTATGACTGAGGAAGAGAAAAATTTTTTACTTTCCATGGATTCATATCTGGCGTACACGTTTAATATGGAGGATAATTATTATCCTTATCCCGGTATCTACTCTGTACGTTACAGAGCTCCGAAAAAATTTTTTCACCCTATTTTACCGAAACGTTCATCCAAAACTGGAGTGCTACTATGGGACTTGGAAGATGGTGAAGGCACTTTTACGTTTATAGACCTGATTTCAGCTGTCCGGCATGGATATATAATTGAGGAAGTACGATCTGGATTGGTGTGGAGTACTACTTCTTTAATTTTCGATACGTTCGTAAATTATTGGTTCGATGTCAAGCAAAAAGCTGAAGAAGAAGGAAATGATACTGCTCGCCAAATTGCTAAATTATCTCAGAATAGCGTTTTTGGAAAGATGAGCCAGCACTCTATTCACACTACCAATGTGATTATGCGTACACGTACGGATACTACTGCCTTTGTTGCATTTTTACAAGAATATAAATGGACAGGTTTTCGTCCTTTATCTGATGATTTTGTTCTTTTGACTGGTGACTCTCGCGCTCCTAGCACCAACGTTAAAAAGCCTACTCAGATTTCAGCTTTTATTACAGCTTTCGCCAGATGGTATATGATGGAAGAAATTTTTGCCGCACTGGATCCTTTGTATTCGCCTGAAGCTTCTCCTTACTATACTGACACTGATTGTGTGTATGTGCATCGTAGTCAACTACCGACTCTTTCTCGCTTCAGAGGATCAGCTCTAGGATGTCTTGATGATGATTTAGCTAAAGGAAAACGTGCAAAAATTATTACAGCTGTTTTCACTGCTCCCAAGGTTTACGCTGCCAAATACTTTGTGGAAGGTCAAACTTCGGCAAAAATTTTATCCAAGTGTAAAGGTGTACCAAAAACCTTGGTGAATGCTAGTGCAGAAAAATTTTTTTCTTTTTTTGATGATGATACTGATAATGAAATTGTTTTTAATTTTAATGGTTTAAAACATACTACCCTACCCACACAGTATACAGTAGCTCCATTAGTAGTTAGTAACACCACCTATTCACGTACTATTACTAATGGGTGGGCTGGACGTTCTTTTCTTCCTACCACTCCTGATGGTCAACGCTTTGGTATTTTTTATCCACATGGTTTTCAGTTTTAGAAAAAAATTTTTTTTTATAGTCTTTTGGAAAAAAAAAAAAACAAAGATGTGATGGCCGAGTTGGTTAAGGCGTGAGATTTAAGCTCTTATGATATAAAATATCGCCAGGGTTCGAATCCCTGTCACATCAACTGTGTTGGCGGAGCTGGTCTACGCGTCCGGCTTTTAACCGGGATCATAAGGGTTCGAATCCCTTACACAGTGAAAAAAAAATTTTTTTTTTATTAAAAATGATGGTCATATGTCTGTTTGTGAGGTTTACCAGACGTATGATTTAACAAGTCATTGTGTACACTACGTGGGTCACTACGGGGTTCGCTACGGGGTTGACTACGTGGAGTAGAACGTGGAGTAGTTAATAAATCATTAGCAGTATTATCAAGAGTAGGTTCAGGATTACCACGATCAAAAGAAGGAGTAGTATTATCAACAGGCATCTCATCTCCACGATCGAAAGTAGGTGCAGGTTCATCTGCAGGGTTTTCAACAGTAGGTGCATTTGCAAGTAATAAAGGTATAGCATTAACATCAAAAACATAATTTAACCAGTCATTAACCTTTTCAGTTTTTAAAAAAGTTTGAAAATCAGTAATAACTTCAAAAACATAATATTTTTTTTCTTTCATCATATAAATATACAATTGTTGATGAGCATATAAATAATTAAAAAATGAACGTTCTTCGTTGCTCATGCTTTGATTACTCCACATTTTTTGTTGATATAACAAAAAAGTATTGTTCACTATTGACTTTTGATCTAAAAAAAAATCCCATTGCGGTTCTGTTATTTTTTTTACTTGTTCTTGGAAAATTTTTTCAAACTCTTGTGGAGTGATAGTTAACAATTTAGCACCGGATAATGTTTTTTCAACAGCATCAATAACATCATCATCCACATGATATTCATGAGTGTCAATGTAAGAATGTATAGGCACAATAAAAACATCCATTCCATCAATCAGTTCAACAGGTGTCATGTTATAATCCAAAGGATTACGTTTAATTAAAGAAACAGCAGTAGTTACAACAATAAAATAAACGGCTAAAATCATTGAAGGAGCAAAACCATGTACATCTCCACCGACAGCTTCAACAGAATATTCGACAAAATCCGCAGCCATACGATCTAAATCATTTAATTGATTTCTCTGTTCATCTGTTAAATTTTCACCTTTAGCTACGTATCTACGCAAAGCCGCCAAACGTTGTACAGCCATATCTATCATTTTTTTAAGAATATTTTTTACATTTGTTTCCAATGCAGCATCAGCTTCATAACCAAAAAAATCAGCTACCTTTTTTTCCATTAATTTACCAGCAGGAGATGAGTGGAAAGAATGGAAGGTACTAATAATATGTGAATCATTTTTTAAAACAGTGGAAAAAACATTAAAAAAACTTTTAAGTTTAGGAGATAATTTTAATCCGAACATAGCAACAGTTAACATATCAGCTTTAGCACATATAGTACTTAATGCTTTTGGAGCGTCTTTAATTAATAAAACTAAAGAATGTACTACGGATGACATTGTTTTTTCTAAGTAACCTACTATATCAGCGTAAACACGTACACAGTTTTCACTGATGCGTGAAAATATGGGTAACACAGCAGATAAAGCAGCAAATTCGACTTTAGCTACAACCATAGCACCTTCAACAATAAAGTCCATAACTTTCATAAAAGGATCTAGTTCTACTGCAATAACTAGTTCTCCTAAAAAAACTCCAACATCCAATACAGCCATCCAAAAAGTATGTGAATCAATATGTTCTCCTTTTTGGAGTTTATCCCATAAAATTTTTTTATATCCCATAAAGCTTAAAAAATTTTTTTTAAACTGTACTATTTGATCACATACGTATGGTAATTCAGAAATATTGTAACGACCTCCCCAAGGTTCTCCGAAAATGTAAAAATGTTTCGGGTCCCATAAAAAAGTAGTAGGAGGGAATAAAGAAAAACCTAAATTTTCTCCTATCAGTTGTAAATACATAGCTATTTCCTCATCGGTTAAATCGTTAACATAATATACAGGGTCATACTGACCAGCTAAGATAGAGAAACGTATTCCGTAAAACGGTTCGTTTAGTAATAAACCTATAATATCCAATATACTAGAAAAGCCAGAAATAATTCCTGAACCTCCTCTATGAATTAGTTCGTATGCTTTAGAACCAACAGTTTCGTAAGCCATTTCAATAATAAACAAAGATGGGTGAAAAAATAAAAACAAAGCAGGATTTAACTCTTTATCCACATTAGCATCAAAGTCAGGAAAATCATCAGCTAGAGTGCTACTAATAGGACCTCCATTAACTAATAAATTAGCTAACAAAGGATTTTCCTCCTTGACTTGATTCTTTTTAAAAGATGCTAAATGACCTATTAATTTTTTTTTTATACTCGTTGCAGGATGTTCGAATTGTGAACGTAATAAATGACCATAATTATCCTTTCGCTGGTGAAAATTATGAAAAAAGGTATGCATTTCCAATGCATTTTTTGAGGATAAATCACCAGTTAAAAAATTCAATACCGGTTTACCAGGTTGATTGATAAACTTATCAATAATAGCCGACTGTACAGTAATCGTCCTATCACTGATAGCACCATTTGTCTCACGAAACTTTACTGTAACAGTTTGCAAATGATGTACACTGGATCTTCTTTGCTTGATTTTATCAATCGTGAGATGGCTGCGTAAGGACGATGTGTCCCGATAAAGGATGCTCATCTGTTGAAGGAGTAGGAGAAGTTACCAATCTGTTCCAACGAGAAACAATGTGTTTCAAAATTTTTGCGATGAGCAATCCGACTCCATGCACACCACGTACAGACTTGATAGATAAACCTTCTGAAAAAATAAATAAAAAAATAAAAACACCTGCTATAATCCACGCGGTTTGTTCACATGTTGTGTTTAAGCAGTACTGCGTGTTTTCATGAGTAAAACAAAACACATCTTTGGAACTACCTTCCATGATAGTAAGGAGGGTTCTAACGTGTAAAGGGTAAAGCAAAAAAAAAAAATTTAAGTATTCGATTTACGTTTTAAAGCTATGATAGTTGGTATTTTTTGATACTTCATATAATGAGCGTAACATAAAGGCTTACCATCACATTCTTTATAAGAAGCATTACCACATTGTTTAATAATACTTTGATGACGACCTATCATTCTAATATGAGAACAGTAAACATCTATTACTTTTTTTTTTCTCTCTTTATCTACGTATTGTTCCACAATAGATTGTAAGGAAGAAACAGACTCTCGTAGAGCATTTATTTCTTTTTGTATATGTAACAAATCGACACTAGGAGTAGGTGTAATAAGACCCCACTCTAGTATTTCGTCAGAAGACATCTGAGTATGGGGTGTTAGAGTTAAGCCCATCAGGTTCTCCTCGTCCATTAGCACCAGGTTTGGGTGTGCGCTTCTTTTTGCGTAATTTGGCACGTTCAGCCGATTCGGCGGCGGTTAAAGGTCGAGGATCTACACCATAAAGTAAATGGTTGGCATGAATAGTTGCACCATCTTCTGCATCTTTTTTTTTCTTTCCAGCTTGAGCTTTCGCTAAAAGAACAACAACTGCTTGTTCATCACTCAACTCCCCAGCGTTAATACGCTTCATTTCCTTTTCAAAAAAATCTAAGGGAGGTTTATTGGTACGCGCTAATACAGAGCGAGTACTCATTTGTCTGAAAAAAAAAAAGCGCGCGTCACGAGTAGAAAAAAAAAAATTTTTTTTTGCCTTGTTAGGGTAGAAGAAAGAGAGGAAGGGTAGTAAACTAAGGAGCGTTTGATGATGTCAGTTTACGACATGATGTCATCGCTACCATCAGAGGTAGCTTGATAGGCTTCGATAGAGGGAGGTAGGGTGTCTCCATCTGTTTTCTTGAGACTCCAGTTGAAGATTTGGGTAACAAACAAAGCAGGATTCTTTTGTTCATTGATCATAGGAGACAGATCCAGAGTACCTGATACGGTAAGAAACGATCCTGCAGGCAGGTTCACCGTATCCGGAGATGGGATGAACATTGAACCCAGTTTGATAGGGATCATCATGTTCATGAAGAAGCTCTTGTTGCTCTTGGTGCCATCTTTCACAGCATGACGTCTCAAAGCGACACCGCACAGTAAATAATCATTTTTGGCAGACCAACGAGCTGCAGTAGTCACGTTGACTGATAACATAGCTTGAATAGGAGTGAATCCTGTGAACGAAGTCTCGTTCTGTTTCACTCCTACTGTTCCAATTGTTCCACCAATTGAAACAGGAACTTCCTCAACTTCTTCTTCAACGGGCGGAAGGGCTCGCTTTTTCGAGACAGGCGCAGGCGTTGCAGCTGCTCGTTGAGTAGCACTCGACGAGCTTCCTTCACGATGCTCCTTTTGTATTTTTGCTTCCACACTTGCATGCTTCTTTGAAACAGATGCCACAGGTGCATTCGACTTGATTTTTGCGTCAGACATGTCAACCTGTCAACCTGTTGACAACGCTCCACATACGGTATTATATAAGAATTGAACGTGTGACGTTAATTTTTTATCAAAAACCATCGGGTAGGCCTTTCGGCTTGATGTAATTGAAAGGCGTGCGTTATTTATTAGACAGTTGAAAGTATAAGCTGTGTACAAACCACACAGCTAGTTGTGTGAAAAAAAAAACTAATCCATAGTAGAATCAACATCTGTGTCCGATTTGGAAGCAGGTTTCAATCCAGTGATATCAACCACAACACCATATTGCATCAACCATCCATGAGGAAAGGCTGTCTCCAGAGAAATACCATATCCATTAGGATCATCGAAAACTGATAATGGTTGTGCAGTGCGAATAGAGTATGCTAGAGGTTTAACACGTTGGTACTCTTTTTCAATTTTTTCATCCGGAAATGGTGGTAAATAACCGATAAAAATACCACTATTGAACAATAAATCATCCAAACCATTTTTAGTAACATCACGCATAGCGGGTAAGACTACCGAATTGAAATCAGAAGGATCAGCAGGACTTTTAATTTCAGCAACAATTAAATCTTTAGGATCAATGTTAACATCTTCGAATAATTTAATTGCTAAAGCATGTTCCACAGTGTTAACTTTGCGAATTTTGTTGACTTTCATCATAATGACAGTATTAGCACGGTTACCTTTCAACCAACTGTGTTGTAAAGGGAATAAAGAAGTGAAAGTATTTTCGTTTTTGGCAGTACGTAACATACTACCAGCGTACATTGACACATTTTTTGGTAACATGTGCACTAACTTATCAATGGCATCCATTTGACGGTTCAGTGTAGTTTGAGAATCTTCCAGTTCGAACGGAGCATCGTTCGAGTCGGTGGGTACATCCATGGGTAGGAGAACGGAAGGTGGAGCGGAGGAGAGCGCGCGGTTTGGTAAAAAAGAAAAAAAGAAAAAAAGAGAAAAAGAGAGAAAAAAAAAAAGAGAAAAAAAAATTTTTTTTGGCGGGAGAAAAAATCACGTGTTTTTAAGGGTATCTATTTGTTGTTTTAATTCTTGCACGGCCGATAAAAGCATAGGAATAAGAATAGACATTTTTACTGCTTTGATTCCATCTTCACCGGTTTTAACCAGACCTGGAAAAATTTGTTCTACATCCTGAGCTACTAAACCTAACCATTTAGGTTTTTCAGCTGTTGCAGTGTCATCATTTGTCCAGTTAAATTTTACCACTTTCAACTTAGAAACATCCTCTAAATAAGATCGAGCAGGTGTTACATCTTTTTTAACAGTACCATCCGAAATAGCACCATAAGTACCATTAACGTTAAACCAATCACCATCATTTTCCCATTGACCTCTACGATAATAAGTCACACCATCATACGTTGCACTACTTGGAGCTCCAGTAGAATTTCTACTGTATCCACTAAAAAGGTAGCTTGCACTACCCGTACTGTATGAAAACAATGTAGCCGGATAATGTGAAGCTGAACCTAAAATAGTAACTGCTACATTACCAAGACTATTCAATGCGGTATTATTTGACAGATGTCCAATCAATATATCTGACGATGTTTTTAAAAAAAAATTTGTCCCATCATCTGTCAGCGCAGTGGAAAACAATTTTCTCCACTTATACGTATTGCTGCCTAAATCTGAGGTAACACTAGCTCCAGGTAAATGATCTCCAGAAGTCAATGTCGTACCAATGGTAGCAGCATTCGTTACAGTCAATGCATTTGTAAACACATTAGCCCATCGGTAACTGCTTTCACCACAATTATACGAGCTAGTTATACTAGGTCTGATAGTATTAGAGTAAAAAAAATCTGATAAACTAAGAGTACTTCCACTGATAGGTCCAGCAATTAATTGAGTGCAAGCTACTTGAGTACAATTAACATAATTAACATAAATAAAGTCCCAGCGCTTTGTTACGTCACCTAGTTGGTACGTAGAAGTAACAGATGGTAACACATTACCAGTAAATGTACCACTCGTAGCAGTAAGAGTACTTGAAAAAGTACCAGTAGTACCGGAAATAGCACCTGAAGAATTAACACTGCTGCAAAATAAATCACGCCAACGATAAAGTGTAGATCCTAAATCATAAGTAGATGTGGTAGCTGGTAAACAAGTTTGCAAATTAGCTGTTAAATGGATATTAGCTCCTGTAGTAGTTAATTCTGCTAACGGAGTACCATCAATAGCTTCAAAGTACTGTTCATCTCCTTTTGAAAGAGTAGAAGGCGCAATGACACCTGCTGCCGTATCAGAAGTCAACAAAGACAATCCACCTGAATGTAAAGTAGTAGAGCTATCCAATCCATCATTATGATTTAATGATAAATAAGGAGCTGCACCTGTTCCGCTGGTGTTGACACAACGAGTTTCCAAACTATTATTAGAAGCAGTGGATGATGCTGTAATCATACCGATGTTACCAGCTCCTGATCCTTTAAACATAATATATTGACCATCTACTTCATCTAAAGCAGATAAGCTTAATGTATTTGTAGCGTTTCCAAAATTAATCTCTGCAGGTAAAGTAGTAGTCAACTCATTATTTGAACTAGTATGATATACTAATCCATCACTAGTTAAATCTTCTCTGGAAAGAGATGGAGGTTGGTTGACCAATGCTCTCACGTACGGATGAAAACGTGGTTGAGTTTTCGGAGCGTCGTACTTCATTGCGATTCCTGTTACATAAATTTTTTTTATTTTTTCCACGACAACATTTGCAACAGATGTGTACCGTTCAAAGCGTCAGGATCGACACTTTTTTTTTCTTCTTCCACCAAACGTAACAAATTACGTGTGACACGAACAAATTCTTTTTCGCGAGAGTTAGTAACATCGGCTAAATCATAAACATCATACACATGTTCAGAAAATTTATTTTTTTTTTTATGAAAAAAAGAATGTAAATTTAATTTATTAGCATTGACTCTGTCTTCATCAAAGATACTAACAGTAGAAGGATAAAACAATACATCTACCACTTCGTACTCTGATTTTTTTTCAGTGTCTGAGAGTGGTGTGTAAACAAGTCTACTAGGTGGAATATCCTGCAACGTATGCGATACGTCTCGGATCTGCAGTGCGGAAAGAGAAAGTTCCATAAAATGCAGCACCGTTAAAATTAACAGGGATATAATTGCCTAACAGATCAGGATGGTCGTAAGTAAACCAGATTTTAAACGAATTCACAGTGGTGTCGTTAGTGTTCAGCTCGTGTCCGTCAGACCAGTCTGCAACAAATCTGGCTAATCGATCACCGTTCATAAACGCTTGATCCAAAAAAATCTTCGATACCAAATAAGTATCTCGATGACCTGATGCATTAGTGTCAGGTATCCACTGGCCAGTAGTTGAATCCCATTTAGACGAATTAGCAAATAAATGAGGACGTGCTAAGTAGCTGGAACGTATTACATCTGAATGTACTAATAAATGATGAGGTCGTAAGTTACATACATCACCATCAGGAATGATAGCACGGAAAACAACAGCTCCTGCAGCTGTTGCATGATTGATACGTTCCCAATAAGCAGTAACGTATGTGTTATCCACATACATTGATTTAATTTGTTCTGCATTGAATCCTAATTTTAAAGCTAAAAGAGGATAAGGCACTTTAATTTCAAAATAAGGTGTGCCTTGAGTAGCATGTGCCCATAATCCACCTATAGAATGAGGTGTCATCATAAACGTTAAACGATCGGTAAAAAACGTAGTGTTTACAGCACGTGTAGATAGAGCGTTACTGTAAGTAGTTCCACTTTGGGTAGTACATAAAGGAAAATGAATGACATCATGAAAAGGTCCAGCTAAAGTAGCATCATCCAACCGAGTAAATCCTGTATCATTTCTAGGAATAAAAATTTTCTGAAGAGCAGGTAAATTGTCGGGTCCTGCTGCACTGATAAATCCTGCAGTGCTTAAAGCACTAATCCATCTTTCAGTCAGTAATTCCAAAAAAGTGGTTTCAGTAATAGTTGAAGAAGCTAACGATATTAACTCGTCATGTGTAATTAACGTAAATACACCAGAGTCACCAGGGTTACTTAAATCAGACCATTCGAAATCTGAAATATTCATAGTAATACCTAGTTGTCTGTTAGTGGGAATGTTTTCTGTAAACCATTCTCCGGGGATATGAGAAAAACTCATAGGCACTGTTAAACTTTTTAAAAGTACTGCACTGGTGCGCAAAGAACCTGATAAAGTAAACTCAGGAATGTTACTAGTACCAGTGCGACGGCAAGTACTTGCACTGTTAAAATGAATGTCTTGAACAGACATTTTTTTTATTACACAAAGTTACACCAAAGTGTACGAACAGAGAGTGTCGAAGGTGTAAAGCTAAAGAAAAAAAAAAGAAAAGTAATCGATGAACAACTAGAAAATAAGATTGGTGTTGTTTTTGAAAAGGGTTAAAGCTGCTGTGTAACGCCAGAACGTAATCAAATGAGCAGATACGTTCTCGCGCCATAAACCCGGATAAAATGGGAAGGGGAAAATATCAGTAAACTTATAGATATTGTTAGTACGGTGTGTTGTCACAGCCGCTGCAGTAGCACCATCGTTATCTGCCACCTCACGATGTTTTGCCGTATTGATTAAAAGATCAGCCACAGCAGCATTAGTACCATTCACAGCTACAGCATTTTGAGAAGTAGCACCACGAAACACAGGATGTAATGCTAACATCTGAGACCAACGTAATTGAGTTTGTTCCAGTCGATAACTCACAAAATCATGACCAACATAGCGATCATAATCAGGAGCACCCCATAAAGGTGCACGACCCATGTAAAACGTAACAGGATGACCAACACCTTTAGTCAACTCTAACATAATTTCAGCTTGACTAGCTGCTGTGTTAATACCGGATAAAGCATTACGATCCATAGTAAAATCTTGAGCTAAAATAAAACGGTCAACATGGCCTGTACCACGAGCGTGTAAACGGTGCTGAGGAATTCGATCGCAACGAACAGAAGCATTGGTAAAATAAAAATTGCCAGCTGCTCGTGGTTGTACACCAGGCATAGCACGGTTCAAATTTTGCACCTCAGCCACAGTTAAAGAATAATCTAATTCACCTGCAGCTAAATATGCATAATGATAATCAACTGATTGAGTGTTTGTTGCAGTACGAGGTAAACGACCCGTAGTACTCGCAATAGTCTGCATGGTAGATTCGGCAGAACTGTAACCAGGACGAGGATCTGAGTTATCCCACTTGACTTGACCATCATGTAACATATCACCTAAAGTACCGTTCATCCATTGTTGAAACCAAGCATGAACAGCACTACCTTGACGAGTCCACATTTTCTCTTGAGGAAAAGTGATACTACCATGTCGCCACCAGTACTCGCGTAAACCGTACGATGGAAAATCACCATCAACGCCCAAAGAATGGTACGAGTTGGCTGGCATGAAAACGCTTAAACAATAATTTAAGCTAGTACGACGATCATTGAACGTAAACGTTTCACTACTGGCGGCACTTAATGAACGGATTGTACGATACCACGTCTCAAAAAAAATAGTGATACCTTTGCCTGATAAAGCAGATTGTAAACTGGTATCAAATTCTTTTGTAACAGTATAAACAGGTGCCAAAATATAAGCCTGATCAATGACAAATGTAGCATTAGGGTAACTGGAACCTGCATAAGTAGGATATGCAGTAATATCTGCACCACTTGTAGCTGCACCAGTGTTTTGAGTACCATCAACAAGGGCTGCAGCATGTGCTACGGGGGTTAAAATGTTAGCCTCCCAAGATGTGACTAAAGCAGCTGCAGCTGCAGCCACTGTAACTTCAATAGTCAACTGTTCCATATGAGGTAATGGTAACATAAAACCTTTTTGGAATAAGCCTAACTTAATAGGTAATACCCATTCACGGTTTGTTTCAGCTGCTTGCCAGTTACGGTACATACGATGATCAATGTTTGCAGGATCACCATAACCTTCAGCTTGCAAAGTCTGAGTCTCGACGAACTGAAGAGGAACATGTAACGTATAAAGAAGACGTGACAACAAACCGTAGTCCTCAATATCTTCAACCACCTTTGCTCCCATCAGTAAACGCATACGTGAAATAGTCTGATCAACTCCATTTTTGAAACGAATCCAACCTGATTCAGTGACATCAGTAGATTGCCAATGTGAATCAATAGCAGTATTTTGACCGAATTCGATAACGTTAGTAGAAGCAGCTTTAGGGAAAAAGCGTGGTAAATCAGCGAACGTATATCGGTCGGTAGAATTTTTGTACACTTGAGTAGCTAACACCAAGCGTGCGTTCTCAGTATCCATATAATACTGATGACGCGGTAACGGAAATTGAATCACTTGACCAGGTTTGTACTGACCACCCTGAGCGGGGAAAATGCGTACAACCTGCTTTGCAGTAATGACAGACTTGCTAGCCTGCGTAGAAGCGCGGAAGACCAAAGACTCTGGAGGTTCCACTGATAGTCCTTCACCCAGCTGTCCATAAGCTGAAGACGTGTGCACGTTAAATGCACTACCCGAACCGGGGATAGATGCATCTTGCGCATTCACTGTAGTCATTATTAATCTAAAAAATTTTTTTTTTATTTTATTGGAAAAAAAAAAATTAGTTACATTACATAAGTACGTCGAGGAACAGGTTCTTCTGCTTCGCCAGCACCACCTCCACTGTTAGTATGACGATCAGCAACTTCACGCACAATACGATAAGCATCACCATCCTCCATTTTTCCACGTTTCACAACATCTTTAACACCCTCAGGTAAATTGTTAGCCATGCGTTTCAAATCAGAGACAGCATCCTTGATTTGTTCAGGTGCATTTTTTTCAAAAAACGCCTTAGCAGGTCCTGATAATCCTTTTTCATCCATGAACGTGCTGATTTTTTTGTACATATTGTAACCCTTGTGCGCACCAGTCACAACTTTGTTGAGGGTTTTTTTAGCACTGTTTTTAGCATCTGTAAAAATCTCCTTCAGGCTCCGCTTCGGAGGATGCCTGTAACGCATAGTGCCTAAATCTACCTAACACTAGCAGCAACAAGCAGGTAAAGGAAAGGTTTAAAAAAAAATTTTTTTTTTCAATCGATTAGTGCTTTTTCGGAGTGTTGGTCTCGGTAGAGCATCTACCGCTGTCATCATGAATCTTACGGATGAACAAACTGCTACGGTTTTAAACCCGTTATTGGCATCTTTGAAAACTGTTCCTGCTCAAAAAATAATAGAATATTGTAACGAATGGGCTGTGACCAATACAACGTTTTCTCCTACTCATTCTACGGAACAGTTTTGGGCGGTATTGAATGAAACCATCCGTGAAAAAAAATTTTTCATCAAAGATAATTTAAAAACAGCTATAAATGGAAAAAAATCTGCTGATCGTACACTGCTAGAAGGATCTTTAAAAATGCCTTTTTTAGGATATTTCCCGGAACGTCCGCACGTACACGATAAAAATTATTACACCGCTCAAACTATGCCGACTAATGACATATCTTTAGAACATATTTTAATGTTAACACCGGCTATGTATCAAAATAGGACTTATTCAACTTTTAAACGTACTACCACTGTAAAAGTTGCTGAAGAAAATTTGATGCTATCATGTGCAGCTGACAACGTACGAAAATTAGCTGAAAATTTGGGTGTGATCAATATTATATCGCGTTGGCAATACAACAATATGGGTGATTTATTTAATTTTTGGCTTCAATATTTTCTCAAAAATACTGTTGACAACGGATTTTTTATTACAGCCAATGTGTTGGTAATTCACAGCACTAATGGAGTAACCCCCAAAGTGGCAACAACTTTATCACGTTTTTACAATAGTGTTACATCAGCTTTATTTTGGTGTGTTTACAGTCTATGTTTACAAGCTTTTGCTAGTAGGACTACATCGAATGATTCTAGCGATCATTACATATTAGCAATTTCTATTCTTTTCTGCAAAGAATTTTTGGATCCTACCAACCAAAAGATAACGGCAGAAAATATTGCTGAAAAGTATTATGAATTATTAAAAGGAACAGGTGTACGATATCGTTGGGGAGGAATTAGTAATAGCGATGTGGAATTAGCAACACCAGATTTTATGTTTTTTGTACCACAAATGCTAACGTGGCATCCTGCTGCAGAAAATACATTCAATAGAATGCATTATTTACTAACTTTGAAACATCCGAACCTTGTTTACAGTGGAGTAGAAAACACATTATTATTAAATGCGAATGACAGCGACATATTAAAAATCACTGAACAAAGTGATTACTTCAAACAGCTTGATAATAGTAAAATTCTAGATCATACTGTAAAAACTATTTATGAGACATGGAAAACTAATGCTGATAACCTTTTTAATGAATTATCAACGTTACATATTTCTACTGGTGTTGTAACACCTATGAATATGTTTACTGTAATCTCGGACAACATTCAACAGCTACAAAATGGTAGCGCACCTGCTATAAACGAACCTGTTACAGGACCTGTTAATCTACCAACAAATACTGGTGGATTACCCGGTTTACCATCTACTACAGCATTACCACCACCAGCTCCTACGACAGGACTTTTTCCTGCACCTACGGATTCTACTTTACCTACGGATACTGGTTTACCTTCAAATTCATTAACTGATGTACCATTTACTGATGCAACTAACGATATGCCTATCGATAATGTTCCTGCAACTGTGCCAGACACTGCAAATAGTGTACCGACTATTCGCGATATTCCAAGTGACGATGAACAAAGAAGGCAAATAATTAAACTTACAGAAGAACTGGAGCGCAGCAAAGCAGAAATAGAAAGAATGGCTGAAACACAGGAAATATTGGCTCAAGTTGCACAAATACATCAAACGGATAAGCATGGTGCTGCTGAAATCCTTGAACAGGATAAACGCCAACGTGAAGCTTTAGCAGCTGAACTCGAAACACGTAAATTGGAATTGGAGACATTAAAGGAATCAAATGCTGCTACGTTAAACTTATTACGTGAAATGTATAACATCAAAAAAGATCAGAATGCAATGGCAACGGATGCACGACAAGATGTTATTGAAGCACAAGAACGATTAAGTCAAGAACGTGAAGCTTTCAACAGAGAACAACTACGATACTTACAAGCAAAAGCTGCTAATGACATTCAAGCGGTGCAAGCTGCTGCTGATTTAAAAGTAGAAGCAGCTAGCATTCGAGGACAACAAGATACTGTCAACGCTCAAGTGAAAGCAGCTGAATTACAAGCGCAACTCGCACGTTACGCTGAACAAAATAAAATGTTGGAAGCAAAATACACTGAACTAGTGGCACAACGTTATCCTGAACAAGTTAAACAATACGAAGAAGATAATCGTAAATTACAATCCACGCTGCAAAAAAACGAAATGGTTATTGAATCTTTGCAAGGATTAGTACAAGAAAAAAAAGAAAACTTATTGCGTGAAGCATTGCGTCTATCTGTCCATGATTTAAACGATCCTGCTGTACAAAACATGATTCAAGATGGTGATGTTGGTATAGAAACATATCTCAGTGGTGCACCATCACTGCAAGCTATTTTGAAATTAATCTCTAAAGGTGTTGCACGTCCTGAAGCAGTGGTGGATGCTCTTTATCAAGCAGGATTAAAACGTATCAATGAATTTCACATGGACGTGGATGACACTAATGCCCAAGAAGATTTAGAAACTAAAAAACGTAACCTACAACGCTACAGAGATAAGCTTTCTGTTTTTTTAAAGAATGCGAAACAGATATCTGAAGCTCGTGAGCGACAAATTGCTGTTAATCCCGAAATAGTGGAAGAGTTCGTAGCACACTCTGGTGCGCCTGAAATGATGAGTTTGTATGACTTATTTTTAACAGGTAGTGCGACAGCTGGAGCAGAAAAACGATCTTTGTTCAAGGATGAGCTTAAACGTGCTATGACTGAAATACTTACCAACAGTATTGGTACAAGTGTTAACCAGTTGAATGGCACTGAAGCTCAAACTTTGCAAAAATTTTTTAACCACATTTTGGAGACTAACCGTGAATTGACTACTGCCACTACTGCAACATTATACAACCCTATGTACAGTAATCTCTCTGGTTTGTACACTGGAGTTGTACAACCAGTTCCGGTTGAGCTGCAACAAATTTTGGCTAGACCTGATGTAACACCTCATCAACTAGCTCTATGGGCTAAGAAAGGTGTACCAGCTGCTGTAATGCAAGATATCATGCGAAAACAACAACCGTTACTAGCTACGGCTGGTGGTAATGTTATACCTGAAAAACCTGGTTTAGCAGCGCGCAAAGAATTAACTAATGCTATCCAAGTATTCGCCGCTGTAAAAACTCTTTTACAGCAAGGTAAAGAATTAGAGGATATTGTACAAAAAGATCCCAAACTGGTGGTAAAAGATAAGTTGAAAGAAAAAATTACTAAAGTAGTGAAAAGTAAGGAAGACGAAGAAAAAGAGAAAAAAAAAAAGGAAGAAGAAGAAAAAGAAAAAGAAAAGGAAAAGGAAAAAGAAATGAAAGCTAAAGCTGCTAAAAGAGATGCTGCAGCTATGCAAGATTTGCGTGATGATTTAGATCGTGAAACTAAACGTTCTGCTTTAGAACGTAATATGATGTATTTTTGAATTTTTTTTTTATTCTTGTTTAATCTCCTTGGAAGGAGATAACTCAGCATCCAACAATGCACGCTTTTTAACATCGGCGCGCATATCAGCAAGAGCAAAAGAGTTCAAAAACGTATTTTTGACTGCTTTCAATTCATCAAAACTTTTGATAGCCTGTCCGATATCATAGCGGTCAGAAGAACAGACGGCTAAATACTCGCACATTTCAGATGCGAAACGTGAAAACATATTTTCCACAGTGTCAATGGTAATTACATCTGCAGTGAACTTCAAAAGATTTGAACGTTCACTAACAGCAGTGGGTAATGCTGTCTTGCGTAATTCAGACATATTGATGATAACCTAAATTTTTTTTTTATTTTTTTTTTTTAAACAACAGATAAAAAATCAGAAGTATCATCATCAGTACTATCAAACTGAGCACGATCACGTTTACGTGTTTTATTTTTATCAGGGATGGTAGGAGTAATAACACGACCCCAATTATGATTAAAACGTTTAGAAATTTCACGATTATTATGAATATGTAAAAAATTGTACATCTTGCTAGTAGCAGGGGTATAAACGTAATCAATAAAATCTCTAGGTCTCATAGCGCCACAACATTCTTGAGATATTCTCTCAAGCTCTCGTGCATTATCAATAGAAAATATCATCCAATTAGTAGTATTAGTACGCACTGGTGGAGATAATGCCATAAACACCTGTGAAATAAAAATAACAGAAATATTCAAATGACGACCAGCAACAGCTAAGTGATCTAGTTCTTTCATTTTATGAGGATTCATTAAACCTGCTGCTATAAGATCATCGAAAATAAGACAGAAATGTAAATCACTCCAACTCTTATTCATCTCCTCTATTAGCTTAACCACTTCTTTTAATTTTTCTTCTTCATACGTTTTAAAAATACAATAATCCGGTAATCCTAATAAAGAAAATTTAGAATCAGTTGTGTAAGTAGCACTCCATAAAATAATAAAATTAAAACGTCCGGCAAACTTTTTAGGATCTAAAAGAGCATCTACAACAGCATTAGTTTTGCCTGAATTGCGTTGAGCAATAACACTTAAAAAAAACGGAGGATGTGGTAGACGTTCATCAACAGTAGGAGCATATTTTTTTAGCGGAGAAGGAATGCCAATAACAGGTAAATCATCATCAGCGTTAATTTGTGCAGCTCTTTGTTCAGAAATAATTCGTGAACGTAGAGAAGCTATCGATGCCAGCACTAGCATCTCCTTCCGCTTGTGGAGAGCTTCTCTTAATTTGCGGTGATGATCCGTCCACATTGCTAGAGGGCTTGGAGCTATTTCCATCAACATCTTCTGAATCACGTTTTCGCTTGTTGTCGGTTGGCGCTGCGGAGTCGGGTGCTCCGGCTGATGCTGCTGCAGAGAGCTCATTCACCACGGCTTTCACTTCCTTTTGAGTAATATCTAAATCAGATGCAGTAGCTTTCACCAAAGCTTTCAGTTCGCTAGTAGTGGGTGCAATAGTACTCCACTCGGTTAAAGGTTGACCTAAAATTTCAGCTAACCTCTCTCGAATTAATTTATCTAAATTCTTTTGTTGCTCTTCAAAACTACTGTTAACTGTAGAACGAATTGCACCAGTTAAATCTAGACGTTTACTAGCTACTTTTTTCTGACGTTGGATAGTATCAAAAACTGCAACGTTATACTTTTTCTTCAGATTTTTCAAATGGTTTTTAACTTGCTGGTCAACAACGTCAATGTCCGCGTCACTTAGAGCTGCTGATTCTGGTGTAACAGCTATGTCAGTAATTTTCTTATGTTGCAACTTGGCTAATTTAGCTGCTCTTGCTTTAGCTAAAGAAGCTAACTGAGTAGGTGTAAGTTTCTTTTTAGTAGCTGCAGCAACTTCTTTTGCTTCCTCTGTCACCTTATCCTTTAAAGAAGAAGGGCGTACTAAATCAGAAGGTCCACCGCTCAACTCGTAGTCAGCGTCTTCGTCCTCTTCAAAGGACATCTAAAAAAAAAAAAAACGTCAGAGATACAGAACGGTAGAAAAACACAGAAACTGTAAAAAAAAATTTTTTTTTTCTGAGTACAGAGCGCTACAGAAATTTTTTTTGGGGTATTCGATAGACTACAGACTAATCGATCAGAGCTAGAGAGTTGTAATTTTTTTGGGAGTCTGGAGACAGAAGGGGAGGTAGGAGGGAGGGTGCTACTAATAGGCTTGACTTTGTTCCGTCTCGTCAGTATGCATGAGAAGTTCGGTGTAAGGTTCAGCAGGAGGTACGTCCACTTTCTTGCGCTTGAGAGGTCGTTCATTTGAAGAGACGAAGCTGTAAATCTCATTCAATCGCTCATACATCTTGTTCAGATGGTTGCGCTGTTCTTGCAAACCCTCGCTGATTTCCTTCAACATGTCCTTCGAAATACCAACGTACTCAGTCACCATGGCGTCACGTTCACGACGTGCCGCTGCTGCTGCTCGAATCGAAATTTGACGTTTTGATAGATTAGAAGTTTCCTCCTCCTTCGCCTGACGATCCTCCTTGACCTTTTGATGGGCTTCATCAGCGACACGGCGAGCGGCTGCCTTAGCAGCTGCCAAGGCTAAGAACTCCTCTTCCCCTTTCACTCTTGGAGCTGCAGTACGAGGGTTGTGTTTCACTCGTTCAATGGGGGTTTCAATCTTGATTTTCTCAGCCTTGATAGGTTTTTTCTCTTTGGCTAACTCCATGAGTTTGCGCTGGAGTTTTCTCATTTTCTGAGTTCTCTCATCCTCCAGTGTTTTTTCCTTCTTTTTTCGTTGAAGAGCGATGAGAGCCTCTGCCTGTTCCAACTCATCCATCGAGTCAGAAGAGTTATCATCAGAGGAATCAGAAGCAATGAATTCGGCATCAGAAGAAGCAGGAGTTTCATCAGAGCTGCGTTCTTCCTCAGAAACACCACGGATATCCTCACCAATCTCATCATCACTCACTTCAGAATGAGAAGAGTCTGGTTCAATAATCATACGACGCTTGATAGTCATTTCCTATAATACCCACCACCAGCAACAATACACAGAAGATTCGAACTGTTAATATGTTATCACGCTCCTCTGGATACTATATTATAACGGTTCCGCTAAACGTCCCTGCTGCCTAACCTCTCTGTTTTCGCTGCACTATTTATCACACTGGTAAAGAATTTTTTTCTTTTTTTTTTTATACGTATACATTATTATGTAGGATAGATGATATGATGTTTTAGCTCAGTCGGTCAGAGTGGACGGCTCCAGACCGTCAGGTCGATGGTTCGAATCCATCAAACATCTGCAGGTGAAATTATCTGAGTACAAAACACGGGTAAACAGTTAATGTTAATATATAAAGGGAAATAAAGGAGTGACTACCTCCCAAGCTCGTTAAATAAGGAAAGGATGAAAGTAACCTGCCTATTTTTTTTATAGACATTTTTTTTTTTTTTTTTTTTTTTTTTTTTTTTTTTTTTTTTTTTTTTTTTTTTTTTTTTTTTTTTTTTTTTTTTTTTTTTTTTTTTTTTTTTTTTATTTTTTCATGAAAAGATAAAAGACCTCATATTACCGACGAGAGAAAAGGTAACCAACAAAAGATGAACCAAGCGCCACATCATGTTAGTAACAAGATAAGGGTATCTTATTGACTTGTGTTTTTCATCCACTTTTTTCCTATGACAGGTTAACATAGGGTAGCTTATTGACTTGTGTTTTTTCATCCGCTTTTCTTGTGAGAGGTTGACAGAAAGTATCTTATTGACTTGTGTTTTTCATCTACTTTTCCTGTGACAGATTGACAAGGGTATATTATTGACTTGTGTTTTTATTCACTTTTTTCATGTGACAGGTTGACAGAGGGTAGTTTATTGACTTGGATTTTTTCGCCAAAAAAAAATTGTCGTGTTTGTGACACATTGAAGGGTACATAGTAGGCATGTTGAAGGGTAATGGTTTGTCATGTTGAAGGGTATTAATCAAACAATACAACACTAGGAACATTCAAATCCGATTTGAAAACCGTTTTGAGAAGAAGGATGACTAATCCGTCAATATCATTGAAATATGTATAACCTGCTTGCTTTCTGAGACAGATAGCATCATGAGCAGAAGCGAAGTGTGAATCCTTTATGGTTCTGCGACAGGTTGAAAGAACATTGCGACACTCAGTGAGAATCATGTGACGAAAAGTAAGCACAGTCTCAATATTAGTCAAGGACAAATGATTGTATGAATGAAGGGGGAATATAATTTGACTGTAAGTAAACAGCTCACTGGCAACTAACTCATCAGGGGTGACACCATCCATAGCAAACTCCATGACACAGTGAAGAATATTGTAATAGTCATTCCAATATTCTTCCGTGGCACGGAATACTGCAACAATGGACTTCATCAAATCAGTGGACACAAAAATCCCGGTTGGTTTGGAACGGTAATATTCCAGAACCCAAACACACAAGAGAATTTCCTGTTCCTCTTCAGAGAGAGAGAACGGATTCACCCACACGGTGTCACCCGCATTCTCATTGAGGCGAGTGAACCACTCGCGGGCAGCTTGCTTTGACTCGTCCCAATTTTTCACGTGCCATGCCTGCGGATCGGGTACAGGCATAATCATCTTGCCCTTGACAGCCTTCAACCTGTCACGATCCTTAAACTCAAATGGATCATAATCCACAGCACCAGACATGTTGAAGGATCTATCATTCCCCAACACACATTCAACATGTCAATATCCAATCGGGGCCAAACCATCACGGGACCTAGAGCTAATCTCAACTGCTGACGCAATCTCAACTGCTCCCTACTAAGTAAAAAAATACCCAGCTCAGATCTGTGCGCATCAAGTGCACAGATCTGGGCTGGCTGTCCGCCAATCGCTACATACTTTAATATGCGCGGCATAGCCCCTCCTCGGGGCTTGCAGCAGGAGGTAGAGTCCTGGGGATTCGAACCCCAGCGCGTCAGCACAAATACCCTCGTAACCAAGCCCACGGGACCACCCTCCTAACCAGTGTGCTACGCTTCCACTAGCTCCTGCCACTGTGTTAACATGATAACGCGGGTCTATATATACAGATGGTTCTTACATATTGGAGAGTAGTCCGTGAATCGAACTCACGACCTACAGAGTATGTAAGAACGTATGACGTCATACACTACTTGACAGGTTGACAGCGCTAAATGCACCTTCCGAATTAGGAAAGTGTGTCACGTGCTACCTTCCATAAAAG
>Ga0315904_10002998_pt1 | contig 25398 bp, 25 predicted proteins | sample LakEriMetagenome_6_FD_203529 | JGI IMG/M metagenome (GOLD analysis project Ga0315904, IMG submission 203529) | Freshwater fungal communities from buoy surface, Lake Erie, Ohio, United States - Buoy 12 MA120 | ecosystem: Environmental > Aquatic > Freshwater > Lake | place: USA: Lake Erie, Ohio... | reverse complement strand
CGTCCCGGCGGCGGACGCCCGGGTGGCGGCCGGCGCCCGGGCCCCGGCGCGCGCCGCTGAGCCTCAGGCGAGGTCTGACACGCCGTCGATCGCCGCGAACTCCTCGTGACCGTGCGGGTCGCGGGACGAGTCGGGGCGGCGTACGGCATACACGTGCCGTATCCCCGCCTTGATCGCCGAGCGCAGCACCGCGGCGCTGTCGTCGACGAACACGCTGCGCGCCGGATCGAAACCCTCTGCGGCGCGCGCCGCGCTCCAGAATTCCTGCGTCTCCTTGGGTACGCCGAACTGGTGCGACGAATAGGCCTTGTCCAACCAATCGAGCACACGGGTGCGCTCGTGCTTGATCTCGACGACCCGCGGATGCGAATTGGTCATCAGCACGAGGCGCTTGCCTGACGCCCGCAGGCGCTCGAGGAACCCGCGCGCGCCGGGCAGCCAGGCCACCCGCGCAGCCTCTTCGCGATGCACCTGCGCCACATCGATGCGCAGCATGCGGCTCCAATGATCGATGCAGTACCACTCCATGCGCCCCTGCAGGCGCACGAAATGCGGCGTGAGCTCGGCCTGCGCCTCGGCGAGCGACAGGCCGTTGCGCTCGGCGTAGATCTCGGGGATGCGCGCCATCCAGACGAAGTTGTCGAACGCGAGGTCGAGCAAGGTGCCGTCGAGGTCGAGCAGCACGGTGTCCACGGTGGACCAGTCGGGGGGCGGTGCGAGGGAGGACGGCGGCAGGACGGTCATGCGCCTATGATACCGGCATGACGGCCCCGCTCGCGGACCTGCACCTGCACAGCCATCACTCCGACGGACTGCTCGATCCGGCGGCGTTGATGCGCCTCGCCGCTTCGCGCGGCGTCGGCGTCGCGGCGCTGACCGACCACGACACCACGGGCGGTTGCGCGGCGGCGGCGGCGGCCTGCGCAGAGACGGGCCTGCGCTTCGTGCCGGGCGTCGAGGTCTCGGCCGGGTGGCAGGGCCAGTCGCTGCACGTGCTCGGCCTCGGCGTCGCCCCCGGCACGCCTGCGCTCGAGACGCATCTCGAGAACCTGCGGACGCTGCGGCGCACACGCATCATGGAGATCGGCGAGCGTCTCGAGCGGCGCGCCCACCTGCCCGGTCGCGAACTCGCCGCGGGTGTCTGCGCCGGCACCGAGGTGCCGACCCGGCTGCATCTGGCGCGGGCCTTGGTCGCACTCGGGCGGGTGCGCGACGAGGGCGAGGCCTTCGGCAAGTTCCTGGGGCGCGGACTGCCGGGTCACGTGCCGATCGAGTGGCCGTCGCTCGAGGCGGCCATCGGCGCGCTGCGCGCCGCGGGCGCGACCGTGGTGCTGGCCCATCCGCATCGCTACAAGCTCTCCTCCGGCGCGCTGCGCCGCCTGGTCGGCGAGTTCCGCGCCGCAGGTGGCGACGGGCTCGAGGTGAGCGTCGGCGGCATGAGCCCGCGCGACCTCGACCGCCTCGCGACGCTGGTGCGGAACCACGGGCTGTTGGCCTCCACGGGCTCGGATTTCCATGACCCCGCGCTGCCCTGGAGCGCGCCCGGGCGCTTCGCGCGCCTGCCGGCCGACCTCGTGTCGGTCGCGGCCCGGCTCACGGTCCTATAATGGCCCCGCATGTCCGAGCAGGAGCCTGACAACGTCGACCGCGAGCTGTTCCGCAACATCGAGAAGTTGCGGCAGCTGCGCATCGAGCACCGCGACCTCGACGACGTCATCGCCCGGCTGTCCATGGACATCCATGTCGACCAGATCCAGCTCAAGCGCCTCAAGAAACGCAAGCTGATGCTCAAGGACCAGATCGAACGCTACGTCAGCCTGATGATCCCCGACCTCAACGCCTGAGGGCCCCGCGATGGAGCAACAGTACATCCCGCTCGACAAGCTCGGCCGTGAACTGCTGACACCGGACGGTCTCAACGAGGCGATCGTGGTGCTGGTGGCGATCGCCATCGCGCTCGTCATCGGTCGCGTGCTGCGCACCACGGTGGCGCGCATGAACGCCGCCGCAGGCCCCGGCGCGCCCGAGTGGCAGGCGCGGCTGCTCGAAGCGGGCGCCATCGCGGCGCCGTATGCGTTCGCGATGATGCTGATCGCGGCCGCGCGCGCGGTGGCGGTGGCCTGGGGCATCTCCGACACGGTGCTCGTGTTCGCGCTGCGCCTGATCGGCGCCCTCGCCGCGGTGCGGATCGCGGTCTACGTCGTCCGGCTGCTGCTCGGCGACACGAGCTGGGTCGCGCGCGCCGAGACCCGCATCACCCTGCTCATCTGGGCGGCGCTCGGCATCGAGCTGATCGGCGGCTTCGATTGGCTGGAGTCGGCGCTCGACCAGGTCGACCTCGTGCCCGGCAAGGCCGTCTTCAGCCTCTGGGACCTCCTCAAGAGCCTGGTCGTGATCACGCTCTTCGTGCTGGCGATGTCGCTGCTCGCACGCGCCATCGAACGGCGCGTGATGACCATCGAGTCGCTCGCGCCGGCCACCCGCGTCGGCATCAGCAAATCCGCCTATTTCCTGCTCATCGGCCTCGGCATCCTGCTCGGCATCAACTCCGCGGGCGTCGACCTCACCGCGCTCACGGTGCTCACCGGCGCGATCGTCTTCGGCCTCGGCTTCGGCATCCGCGACATCACCGCCAACTTCGTCAGCGGCTTCGTGCTGCTGATGGACAAGTCCATCAAGCCCGGCGATGTCATCAGCTTCCACCAGCACACGGGTACCACCTCTGACAATTTCGGTTGGGTGCAGGAGCTGCGCGGCCGCTACGTCGTGGTGCGCGACCGTGACGGCGTCGAGTCGTTGGTGCCGAACCAGAGCCTGATCACCAGCTCGGTGATCAACTGGAGCTACTCCGACCAGCGCGTGCGCCTGCGCCTGCCGGTGATGATCTCCTACGACGACGATCCCGAGCTCGCGCTCGAGCTGCTGGTGCGCGCCACCGACGGCCATCCGCGCATCCTGCGCGATCCGGCGCCGGTGTCACGGCTGATCTCCTTCGAGAACTACGGCATGAAGCTCGAGGCGCGGTTCTGGATCCGTGACCCGATGAACGGCGTCAACAACGTGCGTTCGGACGTGAACCGGCGCATCTGGCGGCTGTTCAAGGACCACGGCATCAAGATCCCGGTGGCGCAGCAGGAAGTGCGCGTGCTGGAGCCGGACGCCATCGTGACGCGCCCGGCGCACCTCGGCAGGACCGACGATGGCCCTGCGCGCGGGTAGGATCGAGATCCCCGACGGCGACCTCTCGGTCAGCTTCGTGCGGGCCGGCGGGCCCGGCGGCCAGAACGTCAACAAGGTCGCCTCGGCGGTGCAGCTGCGCTTCGACCTCGCAGGCACGGCCGTCCTCACGCCCGCCGTCAAGGCACGCCTGCGCGCCCTCGCCGGCCGACGCGTCATCGACGACGGGTCGCTGCTGATCATCGCGCGCGAGCATCGCAGCCAGGAACAGAACCGGCGCGAAGCCGAGGACCGCCTCGTGGACCTGGTGCGGCGCGCGCTGGTCGAACCGAAGATCCGGCGGGCCACACGGCCGACGCGCGCCTCCAAGGAGCGGCGGCTCGAGGGCAAGTCCCGGCGCAGCTCGGTCAAGCGGGCACGAGGGCGACCGGGCCGCGACGACTGAGGAGCAGTGGTGACTGCGGCGGTGACGGCGGCGCGTCCGCGCGAGCCCTCACGCGCGAGACCTCACACGCCCGGGCCGGTCACCTGCAGGATGCTGTGGCGGATCTGCTCCGAGAGCACGAACTCGGCATCGGCCGCCACGCGCTGCAGCACCTCGTCGTGCACGAGACGCCCGGCGTCGTCCGTACGGATGACCCCGCGGCGCAGCAGCAAGGCGATGAACTGCTCGAACAGCGCGCGATCCGAGAATTCCGGCGAATTGAACCCGTAGAGCAGGTCGATGCGCTGCGCCATCCACTGGCAGCGCTCGGCCAGCGACTTGGCGGTCTGCGTGCCCGATCCAGACTGGGTCAAGGCCGTGATCACGAGGTAGTAGCGCTCGATGGTCTGCACCGAGGACTGCGCGAGCAGCGAGAGCTGTGATGCCGCGGGTGCGCTCGGCGGCGGACGGCGCCAGGCCGGCGTGCCGTCAGGCAGCGCGACGGACTCGAGCAGCCCGAGCCCGACCAGCGCCGCGAGCACACGGTCGACCTCTGCCGCCAAGGCGTCTTCCGGCCACTTGAGGAACAGCTCCGAGGCCACGTAAGGATAGACACGCCACGCGAGCCGCTGCAGGTCGGCGGCCGGGACCACCGGGTTGGCGATGAACGCGCAGGCGATCAGCGACGGCAGCGCGAACAGGTGCTGGACGTTGTTGCGGTAATAGGTCGTCAGCACCGCGACCTCGTCGCGCAGGCGCACGACCTCGCCGAGCGGGTGCGGCTGGCGTTGCAGCAGTTTCATCGACTCGCCGTAGGCGATGGCCTCGGCGCCGGTGGTCGCCGCGATCGTGATGCGCGGATCGTAGGGCGCGGCGCGCAACAGGCCCAGATAGAGGTCCACCTGGCGCTCGAGGTCGGCGACCGCCATCGCCTGGCGCGGCATCGCCAGCAGCACCATCGCCAGCAGGTTCACCGGCGTCACCGCGGCGGCGGCGTTGATGTGGCGCATGATGCGCTGCGCGAGCTCATCGACCACAGGCGCGAGCCACGCGGCGCGCTCCCCGTCATCGAGCGGCTGCGCACGCCAATCGCCCGCGTGCCGTTCGAGCAGCGGGTCGAGGTGGATGGGTTCGCCGAGGTTGACGTGCACCCGGCCGAACTTCTCGCGCAGCACCCGCGTCGCGCGCAGCAGGTCGCCGACGCTCTCCTTCTGCTTGGGGCGGCCGGAGAGCTCGTTGAGGTAGGTGCTCCCCTCGACGATGCGCTCGTAACCGAAATAAACCGGCAGGAACACCACCGGACGTCGCGGGTCGCGCGCATAGCTGCGGACGGTCATCGCGAGCATGCCGGTCTTGGGTTGCAGCAGCCGCCCCGTGCGCGAGCGTCCGCCCTCGATGAAGTACTCGATGGAGTGGCCGCGCGCCATGATGGTCGCGAGGTACTTCATCAGCACCGCCGTGTAGAGCGCGTTGCCGGCGAAGCTGCGGCGGATGAAGAACGCGCCGGCCTTGCGCAGGAAACGGCCGATCACCGGGATGTTGAGGTTGATGCCGGCGGCGATGTGCGGCACGGCATAGCCCTGCGTGTAGATCGCGTACGACAGCAGCAGGTAGTCCATGTGGCTGCGATGGCAGGGCACGAACACGACCTCGTGCTCGCGCGCGACGTCGCGCAGGGTGTCGACGTGGTTGAACGCGACGCCGTCGTAGAGGCGGTTCCAGAGGCGCCGCAGGAAGGCCTCCATGAAGGTGATGAACGCGTGTGAATAGTTGGCGGCGATCTCCTCGCCATAGCCGCGCGCGGTCAGCAGGGCCTTGCGGCGCGTGATGCGCTTGGCGCGCGCCTCCTGTGCAGCGGCGGCACGCACCGCGCGGGTGCGCAGCACGCGCGCGAGGATGGTGCGCCGGTGGGACATGTCAGGGCCGATGCGCGCGGCGCGCTGGCGGCGGAAGGTCGCGCGCCAGGCCCGCGTGATGCGGATGGCCTGCACCGCCGCCGGTTCGTCGTCGATGAGCAGGCTGCGCAGGCTCACGGGCGCGCCGACCTCGACCATGGTGAAGCGGCCGTTGACGAGGACCTGCAGCATCTTGCGCAGCGCGCCGCGCAGCACCCAGCCTTCGGTGAGCCAGAGGCGCCACCAGGAGCCTTCTTTTTGCGGCGCCCGACCCCAATACACGGCCATCGGCACGAGCCTGACATCGAGCCCGCGATCGGCCTGCAGCGCCTCGATGAGGCGCACCAGTCCGCGCGGCGGGCGGCGGTCGATGCGCGGATCGAAGAACCCGCGCCGCTGCAGCAAGGGCAGCGTGGCCCGCACCGCCTTGGCGCCACGTCCGACGAGGCGCCCGTCCGGCGGCGGCAGGCCGTGACGACGGCAGAGATCGGCCACCAAGGCCGTATCGGCGACGCTGCGGCGCTCGAGGACGTAGCAGACGGGGGCGGCCGTCGCCGCGCCGATCTGCTGCAAGGCCTCTTCGGGGCGCACCTCGGCGCGCACCCACCACGACATCACGAGCCGCAGCAGCACAGCGCGGGCCTCAGCGGGCGAGGCGGGCGAGGAAACCGCCCAGCCAAGTGCCGATCGCCGGCAGCGAGTCGATCAGGCGATGGTCGTCGTCCACGAGGAAGGTCGTGGCACGCTGCGCCTGCGCGTAGCGCAGCCCGTGCTCGACCGGCACGACCTCATCCTGCCACCCGTGCACCACGACCGTCGGCAGCGACGCCGGCGGCGCCTGGGGAGGCAGCGGCGGCAAGCCGGGCATGTCGAACGCGGGGGCCATCAGGAACAGGCCGCGCGCAGGTCCCCCGGCAGGCCCGATGGCGGTCGAGGCGGCGGCGGCCAGCCAGCCGCCGAGGCTCGAACCGACGAGCACGGGGGCGGCAGGCAGGCGACGGCATCCTTCGCGCAGCCGTTCGAGCCGCGCATCGACCGACTCGAGACCGCGATAGTCGATGGACTCGACCTGCCAGCCGAGTCCGCGCGCGACTTCCGCGAGCGCGGTGATCTTGGTGCCCCAAGGCCCGGATTCCTTGCCGTGGGAGAAGACGACGTGGCCGTTCATGGCGGGATGCTACATCGTCCGGCGGCGGCGCGAGCGACAGGTATCCGGCGCGTCGGCGCGACGGCGCTCAGTGGCTGCGCCACAGCGGCACGTGCCGCTGCTTGAACAGCGGGACCAGCAGCATGCCGGCGAGGAAGCCGCCGATATGCGCACCGAGGGCGACACCACCGCCGCTCAGGCCCATGAGCCAGCCCATGCCGACCTGGCCGACGAACCAGGCCGCCAGCACCCAGACGGCGCGCACCCAGCCGATCGTGAGGAAGATCAGCGGCGGCGGCAGCGCGAGCAGCACGCGCGCCTTGGGATACAGCAGCAGGTACGCGCCGAGCACGCCCGAGATCGCGCCGCTCGCGCCCACCATCGGCACGCTGCTCGCGGGGTCGGGCAAGGCCTGCGCGAACACCGCCGCGACGCCGCACACCAGATAGAACACGATGAATCGCCCGTGGCCCATCGCATCCTCGACGTTGTTGCCGAACACCCAGAGGAACAGCATGTTGCCGAACAGGTGGGCCCAGGAGCCGTGCAGGAACATCGAGGTGAACACGGTCGCCCATGGCGGCACCCAGGCCGGATCCTCGAGGCCGCCTTCGCGGCCGAAGATCACCTCCGGCGTGGCGCCGAGCCCGGCGACGATCGCCCTCGCCCACGCTTCGTCGGCCGTGGCCTGCCACAAAAATGTCAGCACGCAGGCACCGATCAGGGCCCAAGTGACCCACGGCCTGAGGTGCGTCGGGTTGTCGTCGTGGACCGGGATCACGGCGCGGAGCGCGCGAGGTTGGCACCGAGCGGTGGCACGTTGCGCACGCGGCGCGCCTCGGCGATCACCGAATCGACCGTCGCGCCGCGGCGGTTGAGCGGCACGGGGATGCTGCGCGGCGTGTGGCTCACGCGCGAGACCGCGTCCCAATCGATCGCGTCGCCCTGCTCGCGCAGGCGGCGCTGGATGCGTTGCGCAAGCGACTTGGAGAGCAGCTTGCGCTGCGCACGCTGCCAGTCGCGCGGGTCGTCCTCAAGGACCTCGTGGGCTTGCATCAGGAGCTCGCCCTCGTGCCAACCGAACACGAAAGGCTGGTTCACGACGGTGACCTGGGTACCGCGCTTGACGAGGTCGTACAACAGCTCGATGTCCTCGGGGAACAAGCGGATGCACCCGTGGCTCGACCGCAGGCCGACCCCTGCAGGTTTGTTGGTGCCGTGGATGAGGTAGGTCGGCCAATCGAGATAGAGCGCGCGGTGGCCGAGCGGGTTGTCGGGCCCGGGCGGCACCACGGCAGGCAGCACTTCACCGTTGGCCTTGTGCTCGGCGCGCACGCCGGGCCCCGGACGCCAGCTCGGATCTTTCGCCATCCGCACGACGCTGGTCGTGCCCTGCGGGGTCGCCCAGCCGACGCGGCCGATGCCGATCGGGAAGGTATAGACCGTCAACCATTCCCCCGGCTTGCGCTTCGGGAAATAGAAGAGCCGCATGGCCGCAAGGTTGATGACGATGCCCTCGCGCGGCGCATCGGGCAGGATGTGGCGTGTCGGCAGCACGATCTCCCGTCCCGCGCCCGGCAACCACGGATCGACCCCGGGATTGGCGCGCACCAGTTCTTCGTAGCCGACATTGAAGCGCCGCGCGAGGTCGACGAAGGTGTCCTCGCGCGCGGCCCGTGTGACCTGAAGTTCGCCGATGACATCGCCCTGCGCAGGGTCGAGCACAGTGCGATGCGCGCTGGTCGCGACCGGATCGACGGGCGGCGGCGGCGGCGTCCAGCCACGCAGCGGCGCAACCGGCGCGGCGTCTTGTTGCGTCACAGAGGTCGTCCCGCAGGCGCCGAGCAGCGCGAGCGACGCCACCACCGCGCCGCGCACGAGGCGAGACGGAGCAGGACAGGTCGGTCGGGGCGATGGCGCCGGCATGGGCGCCGAGATTACAGCAGGACGGGCCGGTTCGGTTGCTCGTCCCGATCGCCGCCCTCGTTCGGGAAATGCTCGCTGAGCAGCGCGGCGATGCCCTCGATGCCGGCCAAGGACCCCTCCCGCCAACGCTCCTCGCGGAAGTGCGCCTCCATGGCGCGGCAGACCTCTTCCCAACGCTCACTCGGCACACGCGCCGCGATACCGCGGTCCGCGACGATCTCCACGTCGCGGTCCGCCATCAGCAGGTAGATGAGGACACCGTTGTTGCGCTCGGTGTCCCAGACGCGCAGCAGACCGAAGACCTCGAGCGCCCGTGTGCGCGGTTCGAGGCCCGCGCGCAAGGAGCGCAGGTCGAGGGAAGTCTCCACCGCGAAGCGGATCTCGCCGGCGTGGCGCGACTCGACCGCAACGATCGCTTTTTCGATGGCGGTGAGCGTCGCGATGGGGAACCGTCGCCGGGTATGCAGCGGCCAGGTGGTCAGGTGGCGCCAGAGGCGTGTCAGGTCCATCTCACCATCCTCCTGAGGCGCCGCCGCCCCCGAAGCCGCCCCCGCCGCCGCCGCCGAAGCCGCCGCCGCCGAAGCCGCCACCGCCAAAGCCGCCGCCCCCGAAACCGCCTCCCCCGAAACCGCCGTCCCAGGGACCGCGGCGACCGCGGGAATAGTAGTTGCCGCGGTTGGCCTTGGAGCCCATGCCCATGACGATGCCGAACAGACCGCCGATCATCGCTGCGGCCAGGGCGCCCGAGAACACCAGCGCGGCGATGCCGAAGGTGCCGCCCATCGACAAAGATTGCGGCAAGCGGCCGAGGGACGCGGAGATCAGCAGCAGGATGCCGCCGATGAGGGCGAGCACGACGACCAGCACCAGACTGCCACCGGACACCCCGTCGCTGTCCCGCTTGCCGTCGCTCCAACGCGGATCGGGCGGCGGGAGCTGTTCGCCGTCGATGACGCCGATCATGCGCTCGACGCCAGCCTCGATGCCCGCGCCGAATTCGCCGGCCCGGAAGGCCGGGCGGACGGTCTCATCGATGATGCGGTTCGAGACGAGGTCGGTGAGCGCGCCTTCGAGGCCGCGACCGACCTCGATGCGCATCCGCCGATCCTGCGGGGCGATGAGCAGGATCGCCCCGTCGTCGACGCCCTTGCGACCGGTCTTCCAGGCATCGGCCACGCGGATCGAATACTGCTCGATCTCCTCGGGCTGGGTGGAGGGCACGATGAGCACCGCCACTTGTGAGCCCTTGCGCGCCTGCAGGTCCATGAGGCGCGCGACAAGACGCGCTCTCTCCTCCGGCTGCAGCAGACCGGCGGTGTCGACCACCGGCGAGTCGTAGGCCGGGATCGGCTGCAGGCCCGCCTGTGCCGCCGCCTGCTGCACCGACGCGGGCCCGAGGACCAGCGCGGCGAGCAGGAGGAACACGGGCCGCAACAGCCCGGAGACGAGGTTCTTCAAGGTGTCGCGGACCGCCTCAGCCGCCCGGGGCGGGCGCCGGCGCGGGCGCGCCGAAGTCGACCGTGGGCGCGGCCGAGATCGCGGCCTCGTTCTCGACCGTGAAGTTCGGCTTCACCTTGTGGCCGAACACCATCGCGGTGAGGTTCGAGGGGAACTGGCGCACCGTACCGTTGTAGTCCTGCACCGTCTGGATGTAGCGGTTGCGGGCGACGGTGATGCGGTTCTCGGTGCCCTCGAGCTGCGCCTGCAGGTCGCGGAAGTTCTGGTCGGACTTCAGCTGCGGGTAGTTCTCGGTGACCATCAGCAGGCTCTTGAGGGCGGCCGAAAGATCGCCCTGCGCAGCCTGGAATTTCTTGACCGCCTCGGGGTCGTTCAGCATCTCGGGGGTGAGCTGGATGGAGGTCGCGCGCGAGCGCGCCTCGGTGACGCCGACCAGGACTTTCTCTTCCTGGGCCGCGAAACCTTTGACCGTGTTGACGAGGTTCGGGATGAGGTCGGCCCGACGCTGGTACTGGTTGACCACCTCGGACCAAGCGGCCTTGGTGGCCTCGTCCTGGGTCTGCAGGGTGTTGTAGCCGCAGCCGCCGAGCATCAACGCGGCGACGAGGATCAGGCTGGCACGGATCGAACGCATGGAATGGCTCCTGTGGTCTGAGAACGCCCGTTCACGCGGGACGAGTGCGCCAATGATGCCGCAGCGCGGCGCCGGTCACCAGATTTTCACCCGTTTCCCGGCCGCCCGGTATCCTTCCGACCGCCATGCCCCGCTATCGCCCCCCGACCACGCCGGGTTCCAAGTTCGTCACCCCCGCGGGCCACGCGCGCCTGCAGGGCGAGCTCGACGCCCTGTGGCGCATCGAGCGGCCCCGCGTGACGCAGGCCGTCAGCGAGGCCGCTGCCCAGGGCGACCGCTCCGAAAATGCCGAGTACACCTACGGCAAGAAGCGCCTGCGCGAGATCGACAGCCGTGTCCGCTTCCTGCGCAAGCGCCTCGACGGCATGGTGGTGGTGGACCAGCCGCCGACCGACCGCCAGCGCGTGTTCTTCGGCGCGTGGGTGACCCTGGAGGACGACGCGGGTGCGGAGAGTCGCCGCCGGATCGTGGGCCCCGACGAGTTCGACATGGACCCCGGCTACGTGAGCATGGATGCACCCCTCGCCCGCGCCCTGCTCGGCAAGCGGCTCGACGACGAGGTCACGGTGCAGACGCCGGGCGGCGTGCGGACGTACGTGGTGACGGCGATCGATTATTGATGCCGCTGCGGACGACCCTCAGCGGACGCGGATGTTGAGGAACTGCCAGGGATCCTCGCGGTCGAGCTCCTCGGGGAACAAGCGCTCGCGGTCCTGCAGCGGGTTCCAATCCGTGTAGGCACCGACGACGGGCCCGAGGTAGGGCATGCAGACCTCGAGGGCGCGGCGGAAGTCCATCTCGTCGGGCTCCACCACGCCGCGCCGCGGGTTCTCCATCGCCCACACGATGCCGGCGAGCACCGCGACGGTGACCTGCAGGCTCGTGGCGTTGTTGAACGGGCAGAGTTCGCGGGCCTCGTCGATGCTCAGCTGCGAGCCGTACCAGTAGGCGTTGCGCCCGTGGCCGGCCAACAGCACGCCGAGCTCGTCGATGCCGCCCGGGTTGATCTCGTCCATGAGGATGCGCTGTTCGTCCTGCATGACGAAATTGCGGCCGGCGAGCTCGTGCACCGAGAGGACGGCGTCATCGCAGGGGTGGTAGGCGTAGTGCACCGTCGGACGGTAGGCGACGCGGTCGCCCTCGCGCACCGAGAGGTAGTCGGAGATCGAGATCGACTCGCCGTGCGTGATGAGGAACCCGTGGAAATGGCCGGCGCGCGGCGTCCAGGTGCGCACGCGGGTCGCGGCGCCGGGCTGCGAGAGGAAGATCGACGAGCCACGGCCGAAGTCGTAGCGGTTGCCGTCCACCGGGAAATGCCGCTCGTGCGACCCCCAGCCGAGCTCGGCGGGTTGGCAGCCTTCGCTGACGAAGCCGTCGACCGACCAGGTGTTGACGAACTCGCCCGGCCGCTTGCGCACCGGCGAGACCTGCGTGTCGCGCTCGGCGATGTGGATGACCTTGACACCCAGCCGTTGCGCGAGCTGCGCCCAGTCATCACGCGAACGCGGCTCCGCCACCGCAACGCCCGTGTCGGCGGCGATGTTGAGCAGCGCCTGCTTGACGAAGTGCGACACGAGGCCCGGATTGGCGCCGTGGGTGAGCACGGCGGTCGGGGCGTCGGCCGCGCCTTCGCGCAGCGCGAGCGCGGTCTCGCGCAGCGCGTAGTTGGTGCGCCGCGCGGCCGGGATGTCGGGGTCGGTGTAGCCGCCGGGCCAGGGCTCGATGCAGGTGTCGAGGTACAGCGCGCCGCGCTCGCGGCAGAAACGGATGAGGTCGATCGACGATACATCGACGGACACGTTGACCACGAAGTCGCCCTCGCCCACGAGCGGCGTGAGCAGGGACCGCAGGTTGGCTTGCGTGACGGCTTCCTGGATGAAGCGGACGCCGTAGTGCTGCATGACATGCAAGCCGCGCTCGTCCGGCGCCACCACCGTGATGCGATCCGCCGCGGTGCCGATGTGGCGCATGACCAGCGGCAACACGCCTTGGCCGATGCTGCCGAAACCGATGAACACGATGCGGCCGGGGAAGTCCACGTGGATCTGGTGGCTCGTCATGATGTGGCGGGTGCTCCTGTAGGAGGGGTGGCTCAGGCGTTCCGCCAGTGCGGCGGGTAGGTGCGATCGTAGCCGGGCTGCGCCTCGATGCGGGCGAGCCAGCCGCCGAGCGCGGGATAGTTGGATTCGATGGGCAGGAAGCGGCTGGCGAGGTCGCCCGCCCCGGGCCGCGCCAGGGCGCGCCGCAGCAACTGGATGGCCGGGAAGATGACCATGTCGATGGCGCTGTAGTCCTCGCCCACGATCCAGTCGAAGCGCGATACCCGCTGCTCGATGGTGCGCGCCTCGCGCGCCACGACGTGCATCGCGTCGGTGAGGCCATCAGGCGTGAGCGGCGGTTCGTCGGCCGGCCCGGGCCCGGTGCCGAGCAAGGTGCGGCAGATGCCCATGATGTGCGGCTCGGTGTAGGCCTGGAATTCTTCGATGACGCGCACGATGACCGCCGCTTCCTCGGGCGAGCGGCCGAAGATCGGCGGCTCGGGGTACTTGAGGTCGAGGTAGTAGAGGATCGCCACCGACTCGAACACGACGTAGTCGTCGTGCTTGAGCACCGGCAGACGGCCACGCGGGTTCATCGCCAACATCTGCGGCGCCTTCTGTTCCTGCAGCGACATCTGCAGGAGGTGGCTGTCGTAGGGCAGCCGCTTGTGCTCCAGGGCGAGCAGCACCCGCCAGGAATACGGGCTGCCGCTGCCCCACCAGAGATCGATTGCCATGGCGGAGGATTGTAACGGTAACGCGCAGGCCGGAGAATTCCACCATGGAACATCGCAGCTTCATCGACGCCGCCACCTTGGCCGCCCATCTCCACGACCCGGACTGGGTGGTGCTCGACTGCCGTTTCGAGCTGGCGCAGCCCGGCTGGGGCGAAGCGGCCTTTGCGGCCGGTCACATCGAGGGCGCGCAGTACGCACACCTCGACCGTGACCTGTCCTCGGCGCCCACGCCCTCGACCGGGCGCCACCCGCTGCCCGACCCCGAACTGTTCGCGCGCCGCGTGGGCGCCTGGGGCATCGGCCCGGACACCCAAGTGGTCCTCTACGACCAGGACATCGGCGTGTTCGCTGCGCGCGCGTGGTGGCTGCTGCGCTGGCTCGGTCATCGCCGCGTCGCCGTGCTCGAGGGCGGCTGGGCGGCGTGGACCGCGGCGGGTCGAGCGGTGTCGATGACCGCGGGTTCGCGCCCGGTCAAGACGTTCGCGGGCGCGCCCGATCCGGCGATGACCGCCGATGCGGCGGCCGTGCAGGCCGGCCTCGCAAGCGGTGCGATCCGGCTGGTCGACGCGCGCGGCGCCGAGCGCTTCGCGGGCCGCAACGAGACCGTGGACCCGGTCGCGGGCCATGTGCCCGGGGCGGTCAACCATCCCTACACGGGGAATTTCGAGGCGGGGACGGCGCTGCCGGTCGCGCGGCTCCGCGAGCGTTGGCAAGCCACGCTCGCCGGTCGCGCGCCGCAGGAACTCGTGGCGATGTGCGGATCGGGCGTCAGCGCCTGCCTCAACCTGCTGACGCTCGAGCATGCAGGGCTCGGCGGCGGGCGGCTCTATCCCGGCTCTTGGAGCGAGTGGATCCGCGATCCGTCGCGCCCGATCGCGACCGGCGCGGCGGCGGACAGCCCGCCTTGGAGCATCCAGCGCTCGCGCGACCTGTACCACGTCAGGGCCTGGGGCCAGGGCTATTTCGACATCAACGCGCGCGGCCACGTCGTGGTGCGCCCGGACACGGGCCTCGGTCGCGAGATCGACCTCCACGACGTGGTGCAGGGCCTCAAGGCCCGCGACCTCACGGCGCCGCTCGTGGTGCGCTTCTCGGGGATCCTCGAACACCGGCTGCGGCAGCTGCATGAGGCCTTCGTGCGCGCCATCGCCGAGAACGACTACCGCAACCGGTACGCCGCGGTGTTCCCCATCAAGGTCAACCAGCAGCGCCTCGTGGTCGAGGAAGTGTTCCGCTGCGGCGCGCCCTTCGGGTTCGGTCTCGAGGCCGGCAGCAAGCCCGAACTGCTCGCCGTGATGGCGATGAGCGAGGATTCGCCCGGACGGCTCATCGTCTGCAACGGCTTCAAGGACGATGCCTACATCGAGACCGCCATGCTCGCCACCAAGCTCGGTCGTTCGATCGTGCCGGTGGTGGAGAACTTCTCGGAGCTCGGACTCATCATCAAGCATGCGCAGCGCCTCGGCGTGCGGCCGCAGATCGGCGTGCGCGTGAAGCTCGCGAGCGAAGGCTCCGGGCGCTGGAGCGGCTCGGCGGGCGAGAAGTCGAAGTTCGGCCTCTTCATCACCGAGATCCTCGAGGCGGTCGCGGAGCTGCGCCGTCACGACATGCTCGACTGCCTGAAGCTCGTGCACTGCCACCCGGGCAGCCAGCTGCAGGACATCCGCCGCGTCAAGGACGCCATCAACGAGCTGGCGCACGTCTACGCGGAGCTCAAGCTGATGGGCGCCGGCCTCGAGTACATCGACGTGGGCGGCGGTCTCGGCGTCGACTACGACGGCTCGGGCAGCAACGACGCCTCCTCGATGAACTACAGCGTCGAGGAATACGCCAACGACGTCGTCCACCGCATCGGCAGCGTCTGCAACGCGCGCGGCATCCCGCACCCGATGATCGTCAGCGAATCCGGCCGCGCCATCGCCGCCCACCACAGCGTGCTGGTGTTCAACGTGCTGGGCAGCTCGGCGCTCGACAAGTTCGAGGTGAGCGGTCGCGAGGACGAAGAGGCCGGACGCAGCCTGCCGCAGCCCGTCCGCGACCTGCTCGACGCCTACCGCGAGGTGAGCGCGAAGCGCCTCGTCGAGTGCTGGCACGACGCGCTGACGGCGCGCGAGCAGTGCCTGCAGATGTTCAACCTCGGCTTGCTGTCGCTGGAGCTGCGCGGGCTCGCCGAGCGCCTGTATTGGGCCACCTGCGCGCGCATCCGCGACCTCTGCCGCAAGCTCGACGAGGTGCCCGAGGAGCTCATCGACATCGAGACCGTGCTGTCGGACATCTACTTCTGCAACATGTCGGTGTTCCAGTCGCTGCCCGATTCCTGGGCCATCGACCAGCTGTTCCCCATCATGCCCATCCATCGCCTCGGCGAATGTCCGACGCGCCACGCCGTGCTCGCCGACATCACCTGCGATTCCGACGGCAAGATCGACCACTTCGTCAGCCATCGCGACACCAAGCGCACGCTCGAGGTGCATGAGATCGCCGACGGTGACGAGTACTACCTCGCGGCATTCCTGGTGGGCGCCTACCAGGAGACGCTGGGCGACCTGCACAACCTGTTCGGCGACACCCATGTGGTGCATATCCGCCTGGAGGACGACGGCAACTGGCTCATCGAGGAGACGGTCGCCGGCGACACCGCGAACAAGGTGCTCGAATACATGGAGTACGACGTCGCCGAACTCGCCCCGGCCCTGGCGCGCGACTGCGAGCGCGCCATCCGCGAAGGCCGGATGACGGTGGCCGAAGGCCAGGAGTTGCGGCGTTTCTATGAGCGCGAGCTGAACGGATACGCCTATCTGGAGTGAGCGGCGTCCGCCGTGTCGGGGTGTATCATCGGCGGGCGGGTCACCCGACCCGCCGACCGACATATCAGGCCATCCGTCCCGGAGGACTCCGCATGAACCGTCCGATCCTCGCGATCGCCGCCGCCATCGCCGCGCTGCTCGCGTCCGCCGCCCCTGTCACCGAAGCCCGCCAGAAGCCCGCGGCGATCGACCTCTCGACACCGGCCGGTGCCGCGCTGGCACAGCGCAAGATCCAGTGCTCGGCGGTGGACAACGTCCCCGTCATCTACACCTTCCACGGCGAGGCGTTCGCGCGCGTCCCGGGCGAGCGCGACCGCAAGCTGTTCGACGTCGAGGGCATGAACGTCCGCCAGTGCGTGACGGTGACCGATCCGCAGCGCGGCACGGGCTGGCGCCTGGTGTCGCGCGAGCTGCTGCTCTACATCGACCCCGCCACCGGACAGATGCTGCGCGAATGGAAGAACCCCTGGACCGGCCAGACGGTCAAGGTGCTGCATGTCGCCAACGACCCGGTGAACCAGCGGCCCGTGTTCCCGGCCGCCTCGGACAGCCGCGTGCCGGCATGGCGCGGCACGATCAACGGCGACACCTGGTGGGACACCATCACCGTGCCGCTCTTCTACAGCAACCCCCTCGCAGGCCCCTACCAGAAGCAGATCGGCGGCTTCTACCACGCCACCGAGATGTTCAATTTCTTCGGCAAGGTGTCGGAGCTGACCGATCCCCGAAACATCAACCCCGCGGTGCAGGTGGGCTGGGTGCGCATGGCGGACTGGCTGCCCTGGATGGAGATGAGCGGTCGCGCCGGGATCGTCTACATGCACGCCGCCGGCCGGAAGGTCGACGACTACTCGCAGCTCCCGAAGGTGATGCGCGACGCCATCGAGCAGGAATACCCCAGCTACCGCACCCCCCCGCCGGGCGATGACGCCCGCGCGAACGAGACCAGCTGGACCTACTACAAGAAGCAGTTCCCGCCCCCGGCCGCGCCCGCCGCCGGCGAGCACAAATGACCGCGGCGCACGGCCGGCGGACGGCGTCCGCAACGGCCTTGGCCCCGGTAGTCGTAGCGTAAACGCCACGTCCAGCGGGCCTGCCGGCCATCCGGCAGGCCCGCCGTTTACTTCCGTCGCGGACGGGGAGTAGCATCGGGTCATCGGCAGGCTATCTTTGCCCGCCCCTCTGTTTTGAGAGAGACCTGCGCATGACTACGATCTATGTGGGCAACCTGCCCTTCTCCGCCAACGAAGCCGACCTCCGCGTGCTCTTCGAGCGCCACGGCAAGGTCGACTCCGTGAAGCTCATCAATGATCGCGAGACCGGCCGTCCGCGCGGCTTCGGCTTCGTCGAGATGCCGTCCGCCGAGGCGCAGGCCGCCATCGCCGCCCTCAACGGCTACGAGATGAACGGCCGCGCGTTGCGCATCAATGAAGCGCAGGAACGCGCGCCGCGTCCGCCCGGCGGCGGCGGCTACGGCCGACGCTGACGGCCGGCGCAGTGCCCGCCGCCCCACGCCGTCCCCGCAAGACCCCGACCACGCCCCCGCGACGGCGTCGCGCGCAGCCGCTCGAGCCGGTCGCGCTGCGGCTGCCGATCCCGCCGAGACGGCGGCTGCCGGCGGACCTGCAGAAATACTTCGGCACCTGCGAGCAAGCCTTCGGCTTCCTGCCGAACGTGCTCGCGGTGTACAGCTTCGATGAGACGAAGCTGCGCGCCTTCATCGCGATGTACAACGACCTCATGCTCGGACCGTCGCGGCTCTCCAAACTGGAGCGGGAGATGGTGGCGGTGGTGGTGTCCGCCGCGAACCGCTGCTACTACTGCCTCACGGCCCACGGTCACGCGGTGCGCGAGATGTCGGGCGACCCCTCGCTCGGCGAGACGCTGGCGCTCAACTACCGCGTGGCGCGCCTGCCGCGCCGCCAGCGCGCGATGCTCGATTTCGCGCATGCCCTGACGGTCGACCCTGCGGGCGATGCCGCCGCGGCACGCCGCAAGCTGCAGCGCGCCGGCTTCAGCGACCGGGACATCTGGGACATCATCGCCGTGACGGCGTTCTTCAACATGACCAACCGCGTGGCCGCCGCCACCGACATGATGCCGAACCCGGAATACCTCGCCGCCGCTCGCTGAACGGCACCTCCATGCAGGACGACAGCCGCGAAGTGCTCGACGGACGCGTGATCCGCGTGACCGTCGATACGGTGACGCTGCCCAACGGCCATCGCACCGACCTCGAGATCGTGCATCACCCGGGCGGCGCCGCCATCGTCGCGATCGACGGCTCGGGGCGTGTCTGTCTGCTGCACCAACACCGGCATGCCGCGGGCGGCCGCGTCTGGGAACTGCCCGCCGGTCGGCTGGAGCCGGGCGAACCCCCGGCGGAGACGGCACGGCGCGAACTCGCCGAGGAAGCCGGCGTCACGGCGCGCGAATGGCGGTCGCTCGGCGTCTCGCTCAGCTCGCCCGGCGTGTTCACCGAGCGCATCCACCTCTTCCTCGCCACCGGCCTCGCGCAGGTGCCGGATGCGCGCGAGGCGGCCGAGGTGTTCGAGGTCCATTGGCTGCCGCTCGAGGAGGCCGTGCTACGCTGCCTCGACGGCCGCATCGAAGATTCCAAGACCTGCATCGGCGTATTGCGCGCCGCCGCCCTGATCGGGCGCGATCCGACCCGGAGCCCCCCATGAAAGCATTGATGAGCATCGCCCCCGGTGGTCCCCGCAGCCTCGAGCTGCGCGAAGTGCCGGATCCCGCACCGGGCCCCGGCGAGGTACGCATCGCGGTGCGCGCCTGCGCCATCAACTTCCCCGATACGCTCGTGATCGAGGACAAGTACCAGTTCCGGCCGCCCCGCCCGTTCGCCCCCGGCATGGAGGTCGCGGGCGTAGTGGAGGCCTTGGGCCCCGGCGTCGAGGCGCCTGCCCTCGGCAGCCGCGTCATCGCCCATGCGCTGGTAGGCGGTCTCGCCGAGAAACTCGTCGCCCGCGCGGCGCATTGCGTGCCGATGCCCGATGCCATGCCCTTCGAGGTCGGCGCATCGCTGCTCGTCACCTACGGCACCTCCCTCCACGCGCTGCAGGATCGCGGCCGCCTGCGTGCCGGCGAGACGCTGTTGGTGCTGGGTGCGGCCGGCGGCGTCGGCCTTGCGGCGGTCGAACTCGGCAAGGCGGCCGGGGCACGCGTCATCGCAGCCGCCTCGAGCGAAGCCAAGGTCGCCGTCGCCCGCGCGCACGGCGCCGATGCGACGCTCGTCTATCCGGCCACTGTCACCGACCCGCGCGCGCTCGCGGCGGCGTTCAAGGACGCCTGCGGCCCGTCGGGCGCGGACGTCATCTACGACCCCGTCGGCGGAGCGTATGCGGAGCCCGCGCTGCGTGCCATCGCCTGGGAGGGCCGATATCTCGTGGTCGGCTTTCCGGCCGGGATCCCGCAGCCGCCGCTCAACCTCGCGCTGCTCAAGGGCTGCGATATCTGCGGCGTGTTCTGGGGCAGCTTCGTCGAGCGCAACCCGGCGCGGCACCGTGAACACGTGAAGAACCTGCTGCAGATGTGCCTCGAGGGCCGCATCCGTCCGGAGATCTCCGCGCGCTTCCCGTTGGCGCGCGGTGGCGAGGCGCTCGAGGCCTTGTCGGCGCGCAGCGCCACCGGCAAGGTCGTGGTGATGATCGGCGGGGACTGATCCGCCGCCGAGCCCGCGTCCTGCCGGACCTCAGGCTGCTGGCGTCGGCCGCGCGGTCCGCGCGCGCTACACCCCGAGCCGGGAGGCCAGCGCCAGAAGGTCGCTGACCTCGATGTCCGCGCCGGGATGCAGACCCTCGGGCCAGGGCTGCGCGTTGCGGTTCACCCAAGCGGCACGACAGCCCGCCGCGCGCGCGCCCACCACGTCAAGCCGCGGGTGGTCGCCCACGTAGAGCATCTCTTGCGGCGCGACGCCGAGCGCTGCGGCGGCGGCGAAGAACGCCTCGGCCTCGGGCTTGGCGCAGCCCACGGACTCCGCGTTCAGGACGCCGACGAAATGGCTATCGAGCCCGATGCGCGCAAGGTCAGCGTTGCCGTTAGAGAACGTCGCGAGCGGATAGCGTGCGCCGAGCGCGGCGAGCGCGGGACGCACGTCGTCGAACAGCTCGACCTCGTTGCGCGCCGCGATGAACACCTCGAACGCCGCATCCCCGACCGCCGGGTCGTGGCCGTGTCGCAGGGCGATGCGACGCAGCGCCTCGGTGCGCAGCCAGGTCATGTCGTGGGCGCGTGCGGGATGCGCCGCGGCAAGCGCGCTGCGGGCCTCGAACACCGTCTCCGCCGTGAGATGCGGCGCGAGCCCGGGGTGATGGGCCGCGATGAACGCCGCGACGCGCGCCTCCGCGCGCACCAGCACGGGTTTGACCTCCCAGAAGGTGTCGTCGAGGTCGAAGCAGACGGCGCGGATGGTATGGATCATGACGGCAGGCGGACTCGGTCGACGGGAGCCCGTGGGCTGGGGCTACAATCCGGGCCTCGCTTTGTACCGGTACGCACCGCGGAGCACAACATGAACACGCCGCTCGCCCTCGCCGCCTCCTCTGCCCTGGTCGCGCTCGCGATCCTGGCGTCGCCCGCCACCGCCCAGGCCACTGCCGCCCAGCCCACCGCCCAGCCCACCGCCCAGGCCGCCCCGGCGCAGGCGATCGCCGCTCCGGCACCCTCGCGGGCCTTCACGGCGGACGATCTCGTGCGCCTCGCGCGCCTCTCCGATCCGCAGGTCTCGCCCGATGGGCGTCGTGTCGCCTATGTGCTGCGCGAGACCGACATGGAGGCGAACCGCGGCCGGACCGATCTTTGGCTGCTCGATCTCGGCGCCGCAGCGGGCAGCGCCCGCAAGACAGACGCCGCACCGCGCCGCCTCACCCAGCACCCCGCGTCGGACAGTTCACCGCGCTGGGCGCCGGACGGGCGCGGGCTGTATTTCCTGTCCAGCCGCAGCGGCAGCTCGCAGGTCTGGTACCTCGGCCTCGCCGGCGGCGAAGCCCGACAAGTGACGATGCTGCCCCTCGATGTCGGCTCGTTCGAGGTGTCGCCGCGGGGCGATCGGCTCGCCGTGTCGATGGAGGTGTTCCCCGACTGCGCCGATCTCCAGTGCAACGTCGATCGCAAGGCTGCGCAGTCCAAGCAGAAGACGAGCGGGCAGGTCTATGACCAGCTCTTCGTGCGCCACTGGGACAGCTGGAAGGCCGGCACGCTGTCGCAGCTCTTCACGCTGCCGATCGGCGCCGACGGCAAGGTGGGCGCGCCCGTGAAGGTGAGCGGCGGCGTGCGCGGTGACGTCCCCTCGAAGCCGTTCGGGGGCGAGGAGGACTACGCGTTCAGCCGCGACGGTTCGCGCCTCGTGTTCAGCGCCCGCCTCGCCGACCGCAGCGAACCCTGGTCCACCAACTTCGACCTCTACGAGGTCGCGGCCGACGGCAGCGGCACGGCGCGCAACCTCACGACCGACAACCCCGCTTGGGATGCGCAGCCCGTGTTCCTCGCGAACGGCGATCTCGCCTGGCTCGCGATGGAGCGCCCCGGCTTCGAGGCCGACCGCTTCAAGGTGATGCTGCGCAGCGCGCGCGACGGCAAGGTGCGCGCGCTCACCGGTGACTGGGACCGCTCGGTCGGCCACCTCGGCGCGAGCTTCGATGGCAAGCGCCTGCTCGCGACCGCCGATGACATCGGCCAAGTCGCGCTGTTCGAGATCGACCCTGCGACCGGCGCGCGCACGCGCCTCGTCGGCGAAGGGCAAGTGCAGGCCTTCGCGCCCGCTGCCCAAGGTGTCGTGGTCGCCTGGGCCTCGCTCGGCTCACCGCCCGACCTGCACCTCGCGGCGCGCGGCAAGGCGCCCGCGCGTCTCACCTCGGTCAACGGCGACCTGCTCGGTGCGCGCGAGTTGGCCGCCTCCGAGCAGTTCTCCTTCGCGGGCGCCGAGGGCACGACGGTCTACGGCTACGTGATGAAGCCGCAGGGCTGGACGCCGGGCAAGAAGTACCCGATCGCGTTCATCGTCCATGGCGGCCCGCAGGTCAGTTTCGCCAATCATTGGTCCTGGCGCTGGAACCCGCAGGTCTACGCCGGCGCGGGCTACGGCGTGGTGTTCATCGACTTCCACGGCTCGCCCGGCTACGGCCAGAAGTTCACGGACTCGATCAGCCAGGACTGGGGCGGCAAGCCGCTCGTCGACCTGCAAAAAGGCCTCGACGCCGCGCTCGCCCGCTACGACTGGCTGGACGGCACGCGTGCCTGCTCGCTCGGCGCGTCCTACGGCGGCTTCATGCAGAACTGGATCGCGGGCAACTGGCCGGACCGGTTCCGCTGCATCGTCAACCACGCCGGCATCTTCGACCAGCGCACGATGTACTACACCACCGAGGAACTGTGGTTCACCGAGTGGGAGAACGGCGGCCCGTACTACGCCAACCCGAAGGTCCACGAGAAGTTCAACCCCGCCGATCATGTGACGAAGTGGCGGACGCCGATGCTCGTGATCCACGGCGCGCTCGACTACCGGGTGCCGTACTCGCAGGGCCTCGCCACCTTCACCGCGCTGCAGCGCCAAGGCGTCGAGAGCCGGTTCGTGTTCTTCCCGGACGAGAACCACTGGATCCTGAAGCCCGCCAACAGCGTGATGTGGCATGCCGAGGTGATCGGGTGGTTGGACAAGCACACCAGGAACGCGTCACCACCGCAGACGCGGTGAAACATGACGCTCCCGGCGCCGCCGCAGGCGCGTTCCTCGCGGGGACGCGTCGGCGGCGCTACGCGTAATCCGCCCGCCACTCCGCCTTGTACGAGAGCCCGAGCGCGATGATGCGCGCCAGCAGGTCCTGGTAGCCGATGCCGGCGGAGAGCGCCGACTGCGAGAAATCCTCGGCCTGAGCGAGGCAGGGGTTGGCGTTCGCCTCGAGCACGAACACCTGGCCGTCCGCGCGCACCCGGAAGTCCATGCGCGCATAGCCCGAGAGCCCGAGGCTCTTGTAGATCCGGCGCGACAGGCGATCGAGCGCGGCCACGGTGGCAGGCGGCAGGTCGACCGCGGCTTGGCGGGAGATGCCGTGGCGCTGCTGGTACTTGCGGTCCCACTTCACCTTGCGGGTCGCGATGCCGGCCTGGTTCGCGGCGAGCGAACCGAAGCCGAGCTCCCACACCGGCAAGCGCGTCAGCCGCTCGTTGCCGAGCACGCCCACGTACAGCTCCCGGCCGTCGATGTACTCCTCGACCAAGGCGTCGGTGCCGATCTGGTCGTGGATGAAGGCGACGCGGTCGCGCAGCTGCTGCGGGTTCTCCACCACCGAGGCCTGCGAGATGCCGAGCGAGGCGTCTTCCGTGGCGGATTTCACGAACAGCGGATACCGCAGGCGCGGCGGCACGCGGAACTTGATGCCGCGCCGCAGCACCGCGAACTGCGCGGTCGGGATGCGGTGGTAGGCCAGCAGCTGCTTGCAGAGCGGCTTGTCGCGCGACAACAGCAGGCCGCGGGGATTGCAGCCGGTGTAGGGCTGCTGCATCAGCTCGAGGAACGCCACGACGTGCTGGTCGTAGGTGACGATGCCGTTGAATTCTTCGAGCAAGTTGAAGACGACATCCGGCTTCCAGTCGGTGATGGCCGCGCGCAGGTCGGTCAGGCTGTCGAGCACGCCGAGGCAGCGGACCTCGTGGCCGACCGCGCGCAGCGTGGTGATCACGTCGTACTCGGTGCGCCAGTCGTCGATCTGCTGGTCGGTGTAGCCCGCGGTGCTCTCCGGCGGGACGAGCGACGGATGCACGAGCACCAGGATGCGGAGCGTCTTCATAAAGTGAACCTCAAGCGGCCGTCCGCGCGGGCCGCCCGCGCGAGGCGTCGCAACATGCGCCCGGCGACCGCGCGGGACTCGCGCGGCGTGCCACGCACCCACAGTCGGCGCTCCCGGCACCGGTCGATCGCGACCTCCAGCAACTGGCGCGCCGCATACGGGTCGATGCCGGTGCGGGACACCGCATCCGCGACCAGCGCCGAACGCGCGGCGCGCAGCACGGGCGCGGCACGACGGCTGCGCGCGCGGGGCGGCCGCGGACCGAACGACATGCCGAGGCAACCATCGACCAGCGCGTAATCGCGATGGGCGCGGCGCTCGACGCCGCGGCGGTAGTAGCCGCGCAGCGACATCTCATTGGAAGCCACGGTGTCGATGCGCTGCTTGGAGCGCACCGGCGGCGCACGGCCGCGGATGTCGGTCATCAGGGCATCCATGCGTTCGAGCTTGCGCAGCGCCGGCCAGCCCGCGTAGCGGCTGCGCCAACGCGAGCGCGGCGCGAGCCACACCGCGAAGGTCTCGGCGAAATCTTCGGCGGGGTGCGCCTGCGCATACCAACCGTCGAGGTGCTGCACGAAATCCCGGCTCACCGGATCCACGGAATAGGCCTGCGGATAGGGCGCAAGCGGCGGCCCGAACGTCTCGCGCCAGGCGCGGCGACGCCGCAGCCGGTACGCCGTATCGACCGCATGCCCCGCCTCGTGCCGCAGGATGCGCATCAGGCCGGTCGCATTGCCCCCTTCGACGACGCCGGTCATGAGCCGCTCGAGGCGCTCGAGCCGCGGATGCGCGAGATAGAACGGGATGGCGATGCCGGGGATGCCGTCCGGCGAGAACCATTCCTCGGAGAACCAGACGTGCGGACGGAACGGGATGCCTCGCGCCTGCAGCTCCCGGTACAACTGCCGGATCGCGCGGCGCAGCACCGCCCGCTGCGGGCGGCCGAGCCGCAGGTCGCGGAAACGCAGACGCAGCATGCCGGCATCCGACTCCCGCGCCCACACCGGCCTCTTGCGCGCCATCGCTGCCTCCTGGGTCCGCGGCCCGTCCGCGATCCGGCCCATACGCCCTGCACGGACTCTACGCCGCCTCGGCCAGACCCACCAAGACCTCCGCCAGCAGGGCGTCGGCCAGGTCCTCGATCTGCGCGCGCTGCGCGAGGGCGGCGAGCCAGGCGGCCGGTATCGCCTCCACGCCGTGGTGTGCGCCAGCCAACTGTCCGCAGAGCGCGCCGAAGGCATCGGCCGGTCCGCCCAGGTTCACCGCGCGCAGCACCGTGTCCTTCCAGCCCGAGCCGGCGGCGAACGCGCCCGCCACGACCGCCAGCGCCGCGGCAGGCCGCGCCTCGGACA
>Ga0315904_10002997_pt1 | contig 25408 bp, 22 predicted proteins | sample LakEriMetagenome_6_FD_203529 | JGI IMG/M metagenome (GOLD analysis project Ga0315904, IMG submission 203529) | Freshwater fungal communities from buoy surface, Lake Erie, Ohio, United States - Buoy 12 MA120 | ecosystem: Environmental > Aquatic > Freshwater > Lake | place: USA: Lake Erie, Ohio... | reverse complement strand
CGGTGAGGGGACGCGAGAGTCGCCGAGACGAGCGTCGAGAATCGAGCGGACAGAAGGAGAGTCGAGCCCGGATAGAAGCGAGCGGCCAGCATTTTCGAGGTGAGAAGTCAGGGAAGCCATCGCTTCTCACCTCGAAACCGCCGGCTTCTCCCTTCTATCCGGGCTCACTTCTCATACTCGCCCCACGACTCTCCTGCTGAGCGCTCAGGGCTCAACTCTCAGGGAAGGAACCACGCCGCTTCGTCGGCCGTCGGTATCCGACACGTCTCGTGCTTGCCGAACCACCGGTAGCGGTGCCGCGCCACGGTTCGATAGACGGCATCGCGCAGCGGTCGTGGCACGAGCCCACCGACACTCGCGAACGACCAGAGGCCGCCGAGACGGCTGATGGCGGCGAGGGCGGCGTCGGAGTGCACGAGCACGCGTTGGCTGTCGCACACCACCACCGAGTCGACGTCTCGCGGCAGCCCGGCGATGCCGGCGGCGGTGCGTCCCTGCAAGGGGGCAAAACGGAACGCCCGAGTTTCATCGCGCTGCAGCAGAAAGTCCACGAACCGATTGCACAAACCGCAGACCCCGTCGAAGTACACGGTGAGCGGTTGCGGATGTCCCTCGGCGTCGACGGCGACCCGTCGCGGTGACCATCGCGGCGCATCCACGAAGACGACCAACAGCGCCACAAGCGGCCAGACGTCGAGGTGCATCGGCAGGTAGAGGACCAGATGCACTGCGAGCATGACGGGTACGAACACGATGCGGAATCGCCGGGACCGCAGGCACAACGGAGCCAGCAGCTCGAGCAGCGTGATCACGGAAACAACCACCTGCGCTGTCGTACCAGACCATGGCGTGCGGATCAGACGCATACCCGGTTCCTGCGTGGGGTCGTTCGCCGACGCACCACGCTGCAGGAGCCCGTGCAGCGCATTGCCATCGCCGAACAGCGTGACTCCACCGGTTACGACGCGGTGTGCGGCCACGAACGAGTACGCGACACAGATGGCCGCCAGGATGTACACGAGCGTGGCCTGATAGCGTGCGTCCCGGTGAACGGGGCGGCGACGCGGCCACAGCACCAGTGCGTCGGCGGATGGGCCGAGGGTGAGGATCAGCGCGGCGAGCACGAGTGTCGCCGGCGCCAGGTGCATGATCCCGTCGAGAGATCGCGTCACCAGCTGCGTCACAAGGAACATCACCGTTGCGAGCGGCATGGTCACACGCGGCAGGACGCCGAGTGCTGCCGCAAGGCTGGCCCCCACCGAGGCGAGGCTGCCGAACGGTACCCACCAACCGACCGGAATGAACACCGCCTGCTGCAGCGTCATCCACGACGTGGCGGCACACGACAGAAACACGATCACCCGCACCATGGCCACCGACGCTGCCGACGCATCGGCGTGCAGGTCAGGATCCGGTGACCGCCACAGCACCCGGTCTGTGTAGGAGAGGGGATTCACGACGCCCCGCGAACGGTCTGCTCGACGACGTCGATCCACTGCGCAGCGAACGCCGAGGTGCGAAATCGCTCGGCCACCAACGACTGCCCGCGGCGACCGAGTGCCGTGGCCAACACCGGATCATCGAGCAAGCGACGGATGGCTATGGCCAAGGCCTCGTCATCGCCCGGCGTGACGAGCAGGGCGTTCTCACCATCGGCTGCGAGCCACTGCGAACTCGGAATGGATGCGGCGATGATGGGACGGGCACAGGCCCAGGCTTCGATGTACACGATGCCGAAGGACTCGTCGGGGCTCGGTACGGCCAGCATCGTGCTGGCGGCCATCAGACTGGGCAGGTCGTCGTCGGTGAAGTCGTCGATCTCGAGTATGCGCGCCCGTTCGGTTACGGAAAGCGCCGCGATGGCGGCGCGCATGGCGTCGTCGCGATTCCGCAGCCGGCCGGCCAGCAGCAGCCGTACATGCGGGTGGGTGTGCCACACCTGCCGCATGCTGCGCAAGAGGTGGACGGCTCCCTTCTTCTCCACCTGCCGCCCCACGAACGCCACTATCGGCACATCCGGGGCAATGCCGTGGTGGCCGCGCCACGCGACTCCGTCGGCGTGATCGGCGAACCCTGCCGGCAGGGAGGGTGGAATGCAGCGAACCACGCGTGCCCCCAACGCGCGGGCATGCGTGCTCTCGGGCTCCGTGAGACACACGACCGCCGCTGCCGACCGGACCAGCCGACGATGGCGCGGCCAGTATGCCGACCGCTGCGCCAGATGGAAGCAGGGAACGCCCACCACCGGAAGGCGCCGAAGCGCGGCCGTCAGATGCATGAGTGGAACATGGCGGGAGAACCAGCCCACCGAGATGAACACGTCTGCGGGGATACGCATCAGGGTCGCCGACATGCCGACGATGCTGGGACGCTCACCCCAGTACGGCACGTCGATCCCGGCGACGTGGCGCACGAGTCGTCCACCCATCGGGTGCCGGGCCAGCGCCGTGAGTAGACGCCCCACCGGGCCACCATCGGGGGCAACGCGATGTACGGTGACCCCGTCGATCCATTCCGCGGGAGGCAATCCGCTGCCGCGGCCACGAAGATCCGGGATGGACGCGCCATCGAACGTGACCACCGACGTGTGGTGGCCACGTGCCCGGAGCGCGGCGAGGATGTCGATCAGGAGCGTCTGTGCGCCGCCGACGGCGGGCACGAACTGCCGGATGCCGGCCACGATGCGCAGCGGACGTGACGTACGGCTCGTCACGAGGGGCTCGTCACGGGGCATCCGGTGTGTGGGCGGCCTCGCTGCGTTCGAAGGCATCGAGCACGTCGGCGTAGTTCGCGACCAATTCCCGATACGGCCGGTCGAACGAGCGGCGTATCCCCGTCTCCACCGGAATGACGGGAAGGTGAAGGGCGGTGAACAGCCGCGCGCAGGTTGCGGCCCGCTGCGTTGGATCCACGAGATGGTCCTCGTACATCAGCGGCACGTGCGGCACCGCACGCATGGCCTGCGTTGAGCGGTCGTCCCACTGACGGCGGAAGGCGAGTTGCGCCAGAAACATGTCGATCGGCACCGAGATCGTATCCGGCCGCAGCGCGTCGGACCGTTGGAATTCACCGGTGAGGGACGCGACGCACCAGGAGAGCGCACGATCGAAGCGGGAGCGCCGTTGCAGGAAGAGGATGTGCCATCCCTGTCTCTGCAGCCGGGCGAGTCCCCGCACCGATGTGGCGATGGGCACCTTGCACCCCCACACCAACGGGGCCGCAGACCGGGCGCGCCATGGCAGGTACACATCGGGCGCGCGCATGGCGGCGCGTCGCGCCCACTGCCACGCACCGGGCCACTGCTGCCGGTTGAGCACTTCGCCGTCGCAGCGCAGCTGCGGATGCGCTCCCAACAGGTGCATGAGCAGATGACTGCCGGTGCGCCCCTGCGCATAGAGCACGAACCGAGCGGGGGCGCGACTCACGGGCGGCTCGGCCGGCCATGCGCCAATTCGTCCAGCCATTGCTGACGGATCCGGGTCACGGTGAACCGTTCGAGGGACGCCCGCCCCGTGCGCGCGGCCGACTCGCACCGGACCGCATCGCTCATCATCAGGCGCAACTGCGCGGCCAACGCGCCCACGTCACCGGGCGGGTAAAGCAGATTGCCCGTATCGCCGAGGATTTCGCGCGGACCGTATGGGCAGTCGCTCGAGACGACGGCGCACCCGGCAGCGAGTGCCTCCACGAGCGTATTGCAAAATCCCTCGATCTCGGCGCAGTGCGCCACGATGCGTGCCTGTCGCATCTGCACCCAGGGTTGCTGCACATGACCGGCCAACGTCACTCGCCCGTCGAGGCCACGGGCCTGTACGAGCCGAGCAAGTGCCCCGCGCTCCGGTCCGTCACCGAGAATCTCCACGCTCCACTCGGGAAACTCCGGCGCGAGGAGGGCAAAGGCCTCCACGAGGTCGTGATACCGCTTGTGGCGGACGAGCCGACCTGAGGCGATGATGCGCGGCGCCCGCGGCACCGGTGGCGCGGTGTCGTCCAACAGGTCGAGGGCAATCGGATTGGCGATCACGAGTCGACGCGGCGGACCGGGGAGGGCGGCGATATCTGCAGCCAGTCGGTCGGTTTGCAGCACCAGACTGTCGGCCAGCGCGTAGCTGTGCATGACCGTGCGATTCCAGAGACGGCGACGCGACGTGAAGGGGCTGACGATCTCGCTGAGCACCACGTGCACTCCCAGCCCCGCCGCTGCCACACTCGCCAAGGCATTGGCGAAGTGTCCGAACGCCAGCACGGCCTCGATGCGCCGCTCCTGAATCAAACGCCGAAGACGACCGGCTCGTCGCAGCGAGCGCCACGGTGATCGCGAGCGCACGGGGTCGAGTACGGTGATGGATCGGTGTGACAGCAGCCCGCGTTCGGCCGACGCGCCAGTGAGTGCCACGAGTTCGCACACGAGGCCCACTTCCTCGAAAGCATCGGTGAGGATCGACAGGCGCCGTTCGATTCCACCGATGCCGTCCGATCCGAAGAGCACGAGCACGCGTGTCGCCCGCCCCTCGAGGGACGCGATGGGAGATCGGCTCATGCCAGACGCTCGCGTAGCGCCCACCACTGATCGGCGAACCGTCGACGCCACGAACCGCGGTGATAACGGGCCAGCAGTCGGTCGTAGTCGTGATCAACGGCCAGCGAGGATGGATGCTGCAATGGCCATGACAGTGCGGGGCCGAAACGATGGCGGAGGGGATGGTCGCGCCCATGCACGTGCGTGGCGTCCGGTCCATCGCCGATGTTCTCCACCAGATTCACTGCCGGGATGATGGACACCGCCCGCTGCTGCGCCATGGTCCAATACCAGGCACGCGACCACGTCCATTTTCTTCCGGCATGGGCCGACGCGAACTTGCGCCCCAGGGCGCGCCGCAGGGGATCGGGATCCCGGCGGTAGCCGTCTCGCACCGTGGGCCATGCCGCGAGGGTCGGTTCGAACTGCTGCCACGCCCGGCGCCAGGTCGCCCACCCCCAGATGTGCCCGCTGTGCGCCGCATGATACGACGGGGTGTCGTCGTGCCCGCCCCGGGCCGCCCGCATCGTCACGCCGCTCACGTGCATCACCGCAGGATTGGATTCGAATCGCCGGAGCATCTCACCCACGAAAGGGAGAAAGTCGCGCGCGGGCAGGCAATCGTCCTCCAGAATGGCTCCCATCGTCTCGTGCGCGAAAAACCAGTCGATGGCCGACGTCACCGCCTGCTGCAGCCCCAGATTCTCCTCGCGCAGCAGCAGCCGGACGGTGCATGGCCACGGGAGTGGCTCCTGCACCAGCGCGCGCACTTCCGCGCAACGCGCGGCATCCGTCGGATGCCCGGCCCGGGGGCCGTCTGCCGCTACGTATACCGTCGGCGGACGATTTTCTGCCAACGCCGTGAGCACCCGCCGGAGCAGCGCGGGGCGATTGAACACCATCAGGAGGACCGGCGGCGACGCGGGCTGTGCGGGCACGCGCGCAATATGCCTGCCCACGCGCAGAGTGACTAGCTTGCACGCATGACGACCTCGCGACTCTCGCCGCCTGAACTCGCCGGGGCGATGCCGGTGTTGGTGTCGATAGCCCGAGCCGCCGGTACACGGATCATGCAGGTCTACGACCGGTCGCCCGGTGACGGGGCATCGACGCGCCCCACGGCGAAGTCCGACGGGAGTCCGCTGACCGAAGCGGACACGAGCAGTCACGACTGCATCGTCGCGGCGCTCACGGAGCGGTTTCCGCACATTCCCGTGATCTCCGAGGAAGACGACGACGCCGCGGCGCGCGCTCGTCCGCTCGGTGCCGCCGCGTGGTGGCTGGTGGATCCGCTGGACGGCACCAAGGAATTCGTGAAGCGTTCCGGCGAATTCACCGTGAACATCGCCTACGTCGAAGCGGGTGTTCCGCTCGCCGGCGTGGTGCTGGCCCCGGTCACCGGTATGGTGTGGTCCGGGTACGCGCAGGAGGCGCGGCGCGACGGGCCCGACGGCGCCACTGCCATCAGCATACGGCCCTGCCCGGCGGGTGTTCCGGGGCGCATCGTGGCGAGTCGGGATCACGCCGGGGCGGCGGTCCGGGCGCTCCTCGAGGCGCTGCCACAGGCCGAGACGGTATCCGTGGGCAGTTCGCTCAAGTTCTGTCTGGTGGCCGATGGGCGCGCCGACCTCTACTTTCGCGATGGGCCCACGATGGCATGGGACACGGCGGCCGCGCACGCCGTGCTGCGCGCGGCTGGTGGTGAGGTGTACGGACTCGAGGGGACACCACTGACGTACCCCATGTCACGCTTGCGGAATCCACCGTTCGTCGCGGTGGGTGACCGGTCACTCGCATGGCGGCACTGGCTGCCGCCGCACCCCGCTCCATGACCGCAGGAACTTTCTCCACATCCGTGTCGCGCCGCGGCCATCTGCGGACGCTCGAGAACGAGTCGATCCACATTCTGCGCGAGGTGGCCGCACAGTTCGAGCGTCCCATGTTGCTGTTCTCGGGGGGCAAGGACTCCATCGTGGTCTCGTGGCTGGCCCGCAAGGCGTTTCGGCCGGCCCCACCGCCCTTCGCGCTGCTGCACGTGGATACCGGACACAACTTTCCGGAAACGCTTGCGTTCCGCGACCGCTACGCCGCACAACTCGGGTACGAGTTGCACATCGCGCTCGTGCAGGCATCCATCGATGCGGGGCGCGTGGTGGAGGAGACCGGACCCGGCGCCAGTCGCAACGCACTCCAGACCGTGACGCTGCTCGATGCCTTGCGCGCGCTCAAGGTGGACTGCGCCGTCGGTGGCGCGCGGCGCGACGAGGAGAAGGCGCGCGCCAAGGAACGCGTGTTCTCGCACCGCGACCGGTTCGGGCAGTGGGATCCCCGCAACCAGCGCCCCGAGCTCTGGAATCTCTACAACGGGCGTATGCAACCCGGCGAGCATTTCCGCGTCTTCCCCATCTCCAACTGGACCGAGATGGATGTGTGGCAGTACATCGCCCAGGAGCAGATTCCCATGCCGTCGCTGTACTTCACGCACGAGCGCGACGTGTTCGAGCGCGACGGCGTGCTCATGGCGGTCACCGATTTTCTGCAGCCGCTCGCCCACGAATCGGCATCCCGACGCGCCGTTCGCTTTCGCACGATCGGTGACGCGACGTGCACGGGAGCGGTACCGTCGCTCGCGGCCTCCCTCGACGACGTGATTCGGGAGACGGCGGCGGCGCGGGTGACTGAGCGTGGTGGTCGCGCCGACGACCGTCGCTCGGAAGCGGCCATGGAAGACCGCAAGCGGGTGGGCTACTTCTGATGACCGCCGTGCCGCATCGCATGGCCTACGCCGACATGGAGCTGCTGCGCATTGCCACCGCCGGCAGCGTGGACGATGGCAAGAGCACGCTCATCGGGCGGTTGCTGTACGACACCAAGAGCATCTTCGAGGATCAGCTCGCGCAGGTGGAGGGGGCCAGCCGCCGGTTGGGCGAGGATCGCGTGAACCTGGCGCTGCTCACCGATGGTCTGCGGGCCGAGCGCGAACAGAAGATCACCATCGACGTGGCATATCGGTACTTCGCCACGCCGCGCCGGAAGTTCATTCTGGCCGATACGCCGGGGCACGTGCAGTACACACGCAACATGGTCACCGGGGCCAGCACCGCCGATGCGGCGATCGTGCTGGTGGATGCACGCCAGGGGGTCCTCACGCAGTCGAAGCGGCATTCGTTCATCGCGTCGCTGCTGGGCATTCCCCACCTCATCGTGGCCGTCAACAAGATGGATCTCGTGGCGTGGTCGGAGTCGGTGTTTCGCGCCATCGTGGCCGACTTCGAGCAGTTCGCCACCCGGCTCATGGTGCCGGACATCCGGTTCGTGCCGATGTCGGCATTGGAGGGGGATAACGTGGTGACCGGGTCGACGCGCATGCCCTGGTATCACGGTGGCCCGTTGCTCGATATGCTCGAGTCGCTCACACCGGGACGACGGCGCAATACCATCGATCTGCGGTTCCCCGTGCAAATGGTGATCCGGCCGCACCAGCAGTTCCGGGGGTATGCGGGGTCGGTGGCCTCGGGTACCATGCGTGCCGGCGACGAGGTGGTGGCCCTGCCGTCGGGCACCGAAGCCGTGGTGACCCACATCGACACCGCCGATGGTCCGGGCGACGAGGCGCTCACCGGCGATGCCGTCGTCGTGACACTCGACCGCGAGATCGATCTGGCGCGCGGGGACATGCTCGTGCGCCGGCGCAACCGGCCGCAGGTGGCCGCGCGTTTCGATGCGTATCTCTGCTGGATGCACGAACAGCCGCTCGAACCGGGGCGCGCCTACCGCCTGCTGCACACGACGCGTCAGGTGACGGCGTTCGTGGAGCGCGTGGAGTACCGGGTGGACATGGACAGCCTGCATCGCGAGGACGCCGGGACGCTGGCGCTCAACGATATCGGCCGGGTGGAGCTCGTGTGCGCATCGCCGTTGTGCCTTGACAGTTATCGCGTGAACGCCGCCACCGGCAGCTTCGTGCTCGTGGATGCGGCCACCAACGCGACGGTGGCCGCGGGGATGGTTCGCGGCGTCGTCGCGCCGGCTCAGTCGGCAGTGCCGGGGCCGGCGTCACCGCATGTCACGTGGAGCGAGTGGAACGTTTCCCGCACCGAGCGCGAGGCGCAGGCGGGGCACTCGGGGCTGGTTGTGTGGCTCACCGGCCTGTCGGGTGCCGGCAAGAGCACGGTGGCGCGGGCGGTGGAACGCCTGCTGTTCGATGCGGGACGACGCACGATCCTCCTCGACGGAGATCAGCTGCGCCATGGACTCACGCGCGACCTCGGGTTTTCCCCGGCCGATCGGGCCGAGAACATGCGCCGCGCCGCGGAAGTCGCTCGGCTGTTCCTGGAGAGTGGCCACGTGGTGCTGTGTGCATTCGTGTCTCCGTACGCGCGCGACCGGGAGATGGTGCGCTCGCTCGTCGGTGCAACCGATTTTGTCGAGGTGCATGTCACCGCCGCACTCGACACGCTGCACGCACGGGACCCCAAGGGGTTGTACGCGCGTGACGCGCAGCGTGGCGATGTCGGGTTGTCGGGGGTGCGCACGCCTTACGAAGAACCACTCACCCCCGACTTGCGGCTCGACACCGATGCCCTGTCGGTGGACGAGGCGGTGGCGGCGCTACGGACGCTGATCGAGACGCGGCTCGAACGCCGCTGACGTGAGCCACGGTGGCAGCGGTCGCCCGAGCAGGGTGGTGAGCGCCATCAGGTCGTCGCGGTAGTAGTCGAGGAGCTCCGCCGCCCGGGACGCGGGCAGCTGCGGCCGGTCGAGATTGCCCAGAAAGACCCGGCCGGCCGCGTCGCGCACCGCGGGAGGCAAATGGTGACGCAGTTGCGCCCGCAACAGCGCGGTGCGCGTCCAGGCGGTGCGCAGCAGGGGATGGCGAATGATGCCACCCTTGTTGCGCTGTTCCATGGGAATGGCGCCGGCCAACGGCGGCACGCCGAGAAACTCGCACACGGCATTCACCGTGTGCCGGGGATCGCGCACGAAGTCGTCGAAGAACGCCACATGGATACAGGCACGCGGAAACGCCCGGTACCAGGGCGCGAGGAAGTGCGCGTAGCGACCGATGGCGAGATAGCGGTTGAAGGCCACCGCCGGCGATTGGGGCGACGCCAGATCGGCCGCGATGGCCGTTTCGAACTGTTCGTGCGGATCGAGCCCGTCTCGCCGCCGACCGATCCAATGCGCGAAGGCGCGCTGGACCGGGTGCCGCAGCATGACCACGATGCGCGCTTCGGGGCAGAACGCCGCCGCGCGTTCGGCGGTGTGGATGCTCTGCAGATACACCGGCGAGACTTCTCCCGCGAGTCGCCCGGCCGGCGCATCGGCGAAGAGGGCCGTATACTCGCGTGCGCTGGTGACGGTATGTCCCTTCATGGCGCGCAACGCATCGGAATCGCGCACCGCATCCACGTCCGGCGCGGCGAAGTAGTTGGGCGATTTCTCCGGCGGTACGAACAGCGCCGGGTGCCGCACGAGGGCTGCGTGGAGACTCGTCGTACCGCACCGGCTCCCGCCGATGACGAGAAAATCCGGGCGACGGGTGCCGTGACTCATGGGTGGGCTCGGCGCGTGATCCGCAGCGACAGCCGCGCATTGGGCTGCCAGTGCCCCCAGTGCCGCGGCGCGCGCTGCAACGGTTCCACCGGCTCGGCGTGGACGTCGAAGTCGTCGACGAGCACCGACAGGAGGGCTACGCACAACGTCTCGTTGAGGTCGGCGCCGTTGCAGGCATGCCGCCCCGTGCCGAACGGTGCGAATCGTGACTTGGCGTAATCCTGATCGCCCAACCGCAGACGGAACTCCGTCGGTGCATCGAACACGGTGGCGTCGCGGTGGCTCTCCCAGACACAGAAGCGGACGAGCCAGCCGGCGGGATACACCATCCCGTCGTGCACGAAGGTCCGTGCCACGGTGCGGTAGGTGTATTCGCTCTGCGACAGCCGGAGCGTTTCGGCCAGAAACCGTTCGAGCAGCCGTTGCCGCTCGTCGCCGCTGCTGGCGCGAATGCGGGCCACGATGTCGGGATGACGGGACCAGAACACGAGCAACCACGCCATCAGTCCGCTCACGTTGTTCGTGGCGATGCGGTGCAGGAAGACGAAATTCTGCCGCACCGTGTCGTCGGGGGCGCTGCCGCTGAGCGTGCGGATACGGCCGAGCGGCACGGTATCGGCCACGCCGTCGGCGTGCAGGCGCTGTTCCTGTTGTGCCAGCAGGTCGTCGAGCTGGCGCAGCATCGACTCTTCCGTCGCGTTCAGGCGCCGTGACGATTGCACGTGGTAGAACGCGGTACCCTGTCGGGCGAACGCCGTGGCCGCCTGCCGGCTGTCACCCGCGTCGCCGTCGGCACCGAAACCGAAGAGCAGCAGATCGAGGGCCTCCCGCACGAGCGGCTCGATGAATGCGGTGGCGGTCGCCGGCGGTGCCGACCCATTGGAGGCCCGCAGCAGGCGCTCGCGGATGTCGTGTTGGAGTCGTTCGTGCAGCGAGGCCGATGTACCTCCATGCATCGCCCGCCGCATCAGCGGCCCGTAGTGATCGTGCGTGGCATCGTCCATGTACCGCAGAAACCCACGCAAGACGCTGCGAGAGAACGGGAGCGGGGCGGGGCCGAGCGCCTCACCGTGCTGCCGCATGATCGCCTGTCGTCGCTCGAGACCGAGCACGCACATCGTGGGCGCACCGAATTGGCTCATGCGGAAGACCGGCCCGTGTTCGGCGAAGCCCCGCAGGTAGTAGTGGCGATCACCGAGCGCCGCGATGCCGCGGGCGAACGACAGCGATCCCGGGGCCGACACGCCGCCGCTGGCGGCGATGTCCGGCGCAGTCCGCTGGCGCCACCAGCGCCAACGCGCGCGCTGCACATACGCGAGCAAGCCCAGCCCCGCCATCGCCATGAGCGCGAGGGGGACGTCCGTCACGGTGCGCATGGCCGCACCGGCAGCACCGAGCGTGGTCACGGTGAACAGCGCCGCTGCGACGACACACCACAGGAGCGCTGCCCCCCCCAGCTGCACGAGCCGCCCTCCCACGGTGCGCCGCAGATCGGCGCCAAGCACGGTCACCGCCAACTGCATCGGTGTGGCAATGGCGAGCAGGAGTGCCAGGAGACGCCACGCCGCGATCATGCCGGCCGCCCACGGCGAGGATCCGTGGTCGCGAGCCACGTCGACAGGTCGCGGCCCGTGAGTGCCTCCAGGGCGTGAATCTCCGGCGTGTAGGCCTCGGTAAGGCGCGCGCGCGTGTCGGCCGCCAGGGGCATGCGAACGACATCGCGTGTGACCGTCCGGAACGCCGCATCCCGCCATGCGGCGGGGATCAGCGGTCGCACGGCCTGGCGCACCGGAAAGCTCGCCGCCCACAGCGAGCGGACCACGGGATGGCGAATGCGACCGCCACTGGCGTTGTGCGAGCGGGCGGTGCCGAGATCGACATCGTCGCGCACCCCGAGGAAACGGCACACCTCGCGCATGCAGGCGGCGGTGTCACGCGCGAAGTCCTCGTACCAGAGCACGAGGCGGCGATCGGGCGGGACGAGTTCGAACCACCGAGCCAGCACCGGCGCGACGATGCCACTCGCCAGATAGGTGGCGTGCGCATCCTCACGGAACACCGGCTCGCGCAATTCGCGCGCGACCAACTCCTCGAAGGTGCGGGTCGGTTCGAGCCCATCGCGGCGGCGAGCGACCCAACGGGCATACACCCGATCGACGGGATGACGCAGCAGCGCCACCACGCGTACGCTCGGCGCGTCGTCGATCACCCGCGGGGGGACATCCATCGCGGCGAGATACACCGGGGAGACGTCGCCGCACCGCTGTCCGGGGCGCGCGTCGCGGAACAGCGAGCGGTATGCCTGGCGCGACCGCACGAAGGACGAGGGCAGATCGGTCCGCGCCTGGCGCGCCGTCGCATACCAGTAGCTGGGCGCCTTGGTGGCCGGCAGGAAAACGTCGGGGTGCTGCGACAGGTACCGGTGCAACGACGTGGTTCCCGCGCGTCCCGCGCCGATGACCAGAAAGTCGGGCCACCGCCCCTCGGTGTCCGGTGCGGCACTCATGCCCGCGGCAGCTCCTGCCCGTGGCGCTGCGCGATCAGCGCTGCGGCGACGCTCACGGCGATCTCGCCCGGCTGATTGCCCCCGATGGGCAGCCCCACCGGACACTGCACGCGCTGCAGCCAGTCGTCGTCGACGCCATCGCCGCGAAGCTGCTTGGTCATGGCCTTGCGTTTCGCCTCGCTGCCGATGACCCCGATAAACGCCGGGACCCGCCCCGCGGCGTACAGGCTGCGGAGAATCGGGACATCGGTCGCGTGCCCCATGGTCATGCACAGCACCATGTCGCGATCGCTGATCTGGTCGACCCAGGTGGCGGGGACCTCGCGCAGCACGGGCGTCAGCGACGGCACCGTGGGCAGGCGGTCGAGCCACTCCTGACGGGAGTCGACACAAACGACGACACAGTCGAGAATGGTCAGGACGCGCACGAGGGCCTGCGCCACATGGCCGGCGCCGAACAGGACGACGCGCCACGGCGCGACATGGTACGCCTCGAAGAGCAGTGTGACGACGCCACCGCACGTCATGCCGATGTCGCGCTGCAGGTTCCACTCGTGCAGGGCGCAGGGCGCCGTCGTCGTGTCGGCGGGGCCGTCGGCCCAAGCGGCCAGCCAACGCTGCGCCTCGGCGATGGCGTGCTGCTCGAGTTTGCCACCACCGACGCTCCCTTCGAGACGACCACCGGCGTCCACGAGCATGCGCGCGCCGATGTCCTGCGGAATGCTGCCGACGCCGGCCACGAGGGTGATCATCACCACGGGGTGCGTCGTGACCGCCAGTCGTTCGATGCACGTCCGCGCCGACAGCGGCATGCCGCTCATTCGGGCGCCTTCGTCACGCGCGTGGCATGCGCACTGTGCACCCACGGCGCGCTTGTATCGAACGGCACGTCAGCCAGATCGAGCGCGCGTACGATCTCCTCGGCTGTGGCCGGCAAACACAGACGCCGCGCCGCGTCGGCCGATACACAGCTCAGGGCGTGGGTAATGGCATTGAACACGCTCACGGCGAGCAGCAGCGGAGGTTCACCCACCGCCTTGCTCCGCGCGACCGTATCCGGCGGTCCATCGCCATCGTGAAACACGCACCGCAGGTCGGTCGGGACGTCGGTTGCGATCGGGACCTTGTAGGTACACAGCGAATCGGTGAGCAGGTGGCCATCGGCATCGTACACGAGGCACTCCGTGGTCACCCACCCCAGCCCCTGCACGAACCCGCCGATGATCTGGCCGCGGTCGATGGCCGGGTTGATCGAGCGGCCGATATCGATACGCAGGTCGACCCGCGGAACCTGTACCTCACCGGTGATGCGGTCGATCTGCACCTCGGCTGCAGCTGCGCCCTGTGTGAAGTAACGGAATGGGGCACCACGGCCTGCCGCGTGATCGAACGACAGCCCCGGGGTCGCAAAGAAGCCGCGTGCCCCGAGGTCGACACGGCTGTAGCGCGCTCCGCTGCAGGCGTCGGCGAAGGTGATCGCCTCGCCGGTGCCGTCGAGCCGCACCCACCCATCGGCAAAACGTACCATCGCACACTCGGCGTCGGTGCTGGCGCGATTCCACTGCTGCAGCGCCCACCGCGCCAACCGCATGCGAATCGTCTCCGCCGCCTGCACCGCGGCGGCACCGTTCAGGTCGGTGCTGGCGGAGGCCGCGGTCGGGGAGGTGTTGTGATTCTTTTCGGTCGAGGTGGTCATCATGAGCACGGCATGCGGCGCGATACCGAACACATCGGCGACCAACTGGCGGATCTTGGTGTGGAGCCCTTGCCCCATCTCCGTGCCACCCGTGCTCACCTGCACGGTGCCGTCGGGATACACGAGCACCTGCGCGTTGGCCTGGTTCATGAACGTCGCCACGAACGAGATGCCGAATTTCATCGGGGCGATCGCGAGGCCGCGCAGCCAGCGCGACGCCGTGCCATTGTGCCGCTCGATCTCGTCGAGCCGCACGTCGAAATCGCTTTCCGTGCGCAGTTGGCGCACGATGTCGGGGAGCAGGTTCTCCGGCACCACCTGCCCATAGGGTGTGGTGTTGCGCGGCGCGGCCCCGTACAGGTTGCGCGACTGCACGGCCCAGAGCGCACTGGTGGCCGCTGCGGCGCCCGTCTCGCGCACGGCGAGCGCCACATCGTGCAGAATGCGCTCGATGACCACGATACCCTGCGGGCCACCGAATCCGCGAAAGGCCGTGGTGGGCGCATGATGCGTGCGGCACACCTGTCCCACGATCTCCACATGCTCGAGAAAGTAGGCGTTGTCCATGTGCAGCATCGCGCGATCCATCACTGATGGCGACAGATCGGTGAAGGCCCCGCCGTCACTGAAGAGGTGCACGCGGAGCGCCTCGATACGGCCGTCATCGCTGAACCCTACGCTCCAGCGGGCGAGCATGGGGTGCCGTTTCCCGGTACTGCGCAGGTCCTCGCCACGATCGTAGACCAGCCGCGCCGCGCGGCCGGTATGGTGGGCCACGAGGGCCGCGCAAGCGGCCGGCAGGTTGGCCTGCGTTTCCTTGCCTCCGAAACCGCCACCAAGGCGCCGCACGCTGCACACGATCTCGTGCATCCCCTTGCCGAGGACCGATGCCACCACGTGCTGCGTTTCCGAGGGCCCCTGCGTGGACGAGTGTACGTGCAGCTGCCCCTCGTCGCCGGGAATCACCAGCGCCGACTGCGGCTCGAGGTACACGTGCTCCTGTCCCAACAGATGCACGCGTCCCTCGCGTACGTGTGGCGCCCGTGAGAGGGCGCCATGCACATCACCGCGGGCAATGCGACGGGGCGCGGTGAGGAATGCGCCATGCGCGATCGCCGTGTCGATCTCGAGGATCGGCGATTCCTCAGCGATTTCGAGTCTGACCAGCGCCCGCGCGTGCTCGAGGGCCTCGCGCGACTCCGCCGCCACGATGGCTACCGGCTGTCCCACGTAGTACACCCGATCGAACGCCAACACCGGCTCATCGGCCACGAGTGGTCCGAACGTCCGCATGCCCGGAATGTCGGCTGCCGTGAGAATGGCGACGACGCCGCGCACCGCGCGGGCCTGCTCGGTGTGCACGTGCAGCAGACGACCGTTCGCCTCGGGACTGACGACGAGTCCCACCACGAGCTCGTCGCGCCGAGGCGGGATGTCGGCGATGAAGGCGGCGCGTCCCGTCACGTGTCCCACAGCCGATTCGTGGGGGTGTGCGCGTCCAACCGTGGTCATGCGTGCGTGGCTCCGATCGGCGCTCGTGCGGACAGCGACGTGATGAGGCGCGTCAGCACGCGGCGGCGATAGCCGGCCGATCCGCGCACATCGTCGCGTGGCGCCACGCTGTCGGCTGCCGCCAGCGCGGCGTGCTCCCAGTCGGCCGCGGTGCCCTGACTGCCGGAGAGCACGGACTCGGCTGTCGCGAGGCGCAACACGCGCGGGCCAACGCCACCCGCCGCCAGGGCAACGCCGCGCAGCGCACCATCCGCATCCCGATGCCATCGCGCGGCCAACGACACCGTGGCGATGTCCATATCGCGACGGCGCGACACTTTCTCGAGTACCAACTGCTCGTGCGCCGCCGGCAGCGGTACGTCGATGCGCGTGAGCAGCTCACCGGCGCGGCGGTCGACCTGCCGGTATCCCGTGATGGCCTCACTCACGGGTACCCGGCGCACGCCGTCGCGATGCGAAAACTCCAGAGTCGCGTTCATCACCAGGAACAGCGGCAACAGATCACCGATGGGTGAGGCCGTCATGACGTTGCCGCCCACCGTTGCGGCGGCGTGGATCTGTGGGCCACCCATGCGCGGCAGCAGCGTCGCGAGTGGCGCGCAGTACGTGTCGGCGATTGGCTGCAGCTGTCGCCATGTCGCCAGCGCGCCGATGGACAGGACCGGAGCGCCGGACGTCCGCTCGACCGTCACCGATGTGAGTTCGTGCAGTCCGCTGATGTCGAGCCAGACGGCGTCCGCGTCGTGCGCCGCAGGTCCGTCCACGGCGAGATCGGTGGTGCCCGCGGCGATGATGCACTCGGGTACGGCGGCGGCCGCCGCCAAGGCCTGCGTGAGCGTGGCGGGCCGGAGCGTGCGCGTGCGGCGACGGTGCCGCTCGGTGGCCGACCCGTGCGTGAGATCGAGCGCGGTGGCCGCGAGCGCCTGACGTTCGCTGAGCCACGGCGCGGTGAACGAGGGCACGCACGACGCCATGGGACCGCCCTCGCCGTTGGCGGCCGCGATACCGGCGTCGAAGATCGCCGTGTACCCGGTGCACCGGCACACGTTGCCGCGCAGCGCCTGTGCCCACCAGCCCGCGCCGTTCGCGGCCCCCCGGGGCGGCGTCTGCAGCGCGTCAGTCATCTGCACCACGAACCCCGGCGTGCACATGCCGCACTGCGTACCGTGGCCGTCGACCAGCGCCTGCTGCACCGGGGAAAGGGCGTGTTCGTGCCCCAGCCCCTCGACGGTGCGAACCTCGCAGCCGTGCAGCTGATGGACGAACTGCAGGCAGGCGTTCACGGCGTGCCAGCGTGGTGGCGACACGTGGGGAGGGGCGACGAGCACCGTACAACTGCCGCAGTCACCGGTACCGCAGGCCACCTTGGTGCCGGTGAGGCGTCGGTCGTCGCGCAACCAGCAGGCGAGCGAGGCGGCGGCCCAGGCCCCGCTGACCGATACCCGGGTGCCGTTCAGCCACAGCACGACCTCCTGCGCCATTGGCGGGGCGGCATGTGGGGGCTGATCGGCGTTCCCAAAAACGGACATACCTCGAATGTAATGCCTTGTGAAGCGGCTCTGCGCATGCGAGCATCCCGCCATGTCACTGCATGTCGTGCTGGTCCACCCTGAGATCCACTGGAACACCGGAAACGCGGGGCGCACCTGTCTCGCCGCGGGCGCGACGCTGCACCTCATCGAGCCGCTCGGTTTTTCGCTCGGTGAGCGCGAAGTGAAGCGGGCCGGGCTCGACTACTGGGCGCACGTCGATCTCCGCGTGTGGAAGCAATGGGATGACTTCGAGGAGGTCCTGCCTTCACTCGGTGATCCCTGGTTCTTCTCCACGAAGGGACGGCAGCCCTACTGGGATGCCCCCATGGGGGACAGCGGTGGGGCGGTACTGGTATTCGGACGGGAGACGGCGGGGTTGCCGCCGGCCCTGCACGAGCGGTATGCCGACCGCTTCGTGACGATGCCCATGCACTCCGACCACATCCGCTCGCTCAATCTCTCCACGAGCGTCGGCATCGCCGTGTATGAGCTGTTGCGGCAGCGGCGTACGGTCGGGCGCTGAGTCATGAGCGCTCGGCCTGCCACGGTGCCAGTCGGCTGCCGAGCATGCGGACAGCGGTGGACACGGTGATGCCGATGGCCCCCACCACCGCCAGCGCGGCGTACAGCTGGTCGATGCGAAACGTCTGCCACGAGAGCCAGAGCAACGCGCCGATGCCTGTGCGCGACCCCACCATTTCCACGCCGATCGTGGAGTGAAAGGCCATGTTCGACGACAGTCGCAAGCCGGTCAGCACCAATGGCAAGCTGCCGGGGAGTAATACGCGAAGGAACAGCTGCCGAGCCGATGCCCCATGATTGCGGGCAATTTCGAGATGCACGGGATTGATGCCGCGCACGCCCGCCACCGTGTTGAGCAGCATGGGGAAGAACGCCCCGAGCGCCACGGCGGCCAACTTGGACTGCTCGCCCACTCCCAGTAGCACGATCAGCAGCGGGAAGAACGCGAGCTTGGGGATGGGGTGCAGCGCCGCGACGATGGGGTCAATCGCGTGCCGCACCGCCCGCGAACGGCCCATGATCACGCCGAGGAGCACGCCGACGGTTGCGCCGATCACGAGCCCCGTCCCGATGCGAAGGAGGGTTGCACCGAGATGCGTCCAGAGCGCGCCGGTGCTCGCGAGCGTCCACAAGGTTTGCGCGACTGTCGACGGCGCCGGAAGGAACAATCCGCGCCAGACGCCGGTGCGCACCAGCAGCTCCCAGGCGGCCAGCACCACGAGCCAGACGAGCAGGAAGCCGAGCGGCCGACGCTCCCGTAGAATGAATGCGCTCATGCGCGTGGCGTGAGGTGCGTCCATACCGCTTCCACGATGGTCTGGACGATATCGGCATCGCGGCGCATGTCCCGCGGACGCGCGAGCGGTACCGGAATCTCAGCCACCAACCGCCCCGGGCGCGCCGACATCACCACGATGCGATCGGCGAGACGCACCGCTTCGTCGATGTCGTGCGTCACGAACAACACGGTACGTCGGTCATTCTGCCAGATGGCGAGCAGTTCGTCCTGCATGTGCCGGCGCGTGAGCGCATCGAGGGCCCCGAACGGTTCGTCCATGAGCAGCAACGGGGCATCGGTGGCCATGGCACGCGCTATGCCGATCCGCTGACGCATCCCCACTGAGAGTTCGTGCGGCAGGTGTTCACCGAAGGATGCCAGCCCCACGCGCGCCAGCCACGCCGCCGCGTGCTCGCGACGCTCGGTGCGTGCCATCCCCGCCATCTCCAGCCCGAAGGCGACGTTGTCGGTGACGGTCATCCACGGGAACGTACCGTGTTCCTGCACCACGAGCCCACCGCTCGCCCCGCGGGCGGCGTGCGGCCCCTCGAATTGGACCGTGCCGCGCGTGGGCCGCTGCAGCCCTGCCACGATACGAAGCAGCGTACTCTTGCCGCATCCGCTCGGCCCCACCACACAGACGAACTCGCCCGCGTTCACCGCCAGCGAGAAATCGTCGATTGCGGTGAGATCGCCGCGGTCACTCGCGAAGACGTGGGTGAGCCGGTCAGCGCGGAGATGTCGCGTCATGATGGGAAAGGAACGGCCGCCATTCAGCGGTCGCTCGCCCTGACGAAGGTGGAGTCCCATGCTTGCGCCTCGGTCACGGTACGCTCCATCAGCCCTTCGGCAATGGCCCAGCGCTGAAAATCGGCAATGGTGGTCCAGTTGATACGCCCGTGGGTGGGGATGCTCAACCAGCAGGCCTCCCGTACGATCTTCGGGTCCTCCTCCGTGCTGCGTGCCACGATGTCCACGTTGCGCGGCGTGCGACCCTCCGCGTAACGCGCCAGTCCACGACGGTACGCGCGCATGAAACGCACGCCGATTTCGGGCTCGTGTTTCCAGAGTCGCTCACTGTACATGAGCACCGCCCACTGAAAGCCGGGCGCCGCCTTTTCACCGGCAAGCCACACGCCGTGGGTGCGCGCTACGCGGCGCAGTGCCGGTTCGGACATGGCCGCCAAGTCCAGTGCGCCGTCCTCGAGCGAGCCCATGACCACGGCCTCGGGCAGGCGTAACGATTCGAGCGCGCGCAGCTCGATGCCGCGCGTGGCGAGCATCCGGTGCACGACATAGCGCGAAGTGCCCTCAGAGCTGGCCCTGATACGGCTCACCGTGGGTGTGCCCGAGGTATCGAGCCCCCGACGGGGCACGATGCCGAAGTACGTACAGTGGGTCGTATCGAGCACGCCCATGCCGGCAGTGATGCGGACGGGCGCACCCTGGGCGATGGCACTCATGACCCCCGTCGAGAGCGGACCGGGACGCACGTCGATGTCGCCCGACACGAGCGCCACCAGCGACTCATCCGAGCGCATGGCGTGTACCAGCTCGACCTCGAGCCCTTCCCGCGCAAAGTCCCCTTCTTCGTAGGCCAGGAAGATTGGTGCCCACGAGATGTGTGGCGTGATGCTCACGCGCACCTTGGGGCGTGCCCGCACGGTGGACGCGGTGTCCTTGTTGCCGCACGCCGCCGTGGCCAGCAACGCCAGGGCGGCAAGGACGCGGTGCGAGGGACGCCACCTCATGAGCCCACGGCGGCGCGACGGCCACGAATGTCCAGCGGTAACAACTTGCCACGCGAGGTCATGTTGGGCGCCTCGCGGCGCACGCGAACCGTCCCCGCCTGTCGCCACGCGGACCGCGCAAGGGCGCCCGCCTCACCGCTGCGATCGAGGGCCTGCAGCACGCACTCGGCGACGGCCGCATCATCGTGGATGGCCAGATGTGGCGCCACCCGCAACACCAGACGTGTAAACCCCGCGGCGTCTTCCTCCTCGACGAACTGATAATCGAAGGCAGAGCCGCCGAAGCGTGATGGCAATACCGACTCGAGGATATACTCCATGTCGCTCCCCACCAGGGTCACGCCTTCACCGGTCAACTTGCGGAAACTCCGGATACCGGTGAGGTGCACGGGGAAGCCAAGGTGCTCCCATTTGCAGCCGCAAGCACGGCGCGACACCGTACCGTAGTCGTCCGATTCGACATTGAAGAGCAGCTTGGGTGCGCTCGGCAGCAAACTGGTGAAACAGAAGGCTGGCACGTGGATATCGAACCCCGGCACGCGGCGCGGGGCCTGTACGAGGGCCAGGTGCTCCTGCATGAAGTGCTGATCGTTGCCCTCCGCAGGCGCGAGGCAGGACGACCCCACGGTGCCCACTTCGCTGAACGCGTAGCTCGAGTGGAAGGTGGCGCCACTTGCACGGATCTGCGTCACTTTCGTCTCGGTGGGCGGTTCGCCGCCCCCGCGCAGCACGGTGCCACACAGGTCGATGCCATGCTCGACCGCCGCCAACGCAATGCGAAGAATGCGCGAGACGGAGGCGTGAATGGTGCAGGCGCCACGCTGCGCCACCTGCGCTGACGCCCATCGCGCGAGCTCCACGGCACGATCGAACGGCAGGTACTGCGGCGAGCGGACTCGTGCCCCTGCCAGTCGCGCCACGGTGAGCGTGGCGGCGGTAGCGAGACGGAAGCGCCACGCCGCCCCATCGCGCCCGTGAAGACGGGCCGTGTACCAGTGCGTGGCCTCTTCACCGGCGGCGACCTGCAAGAGCACCCCCTTGAGGCCCCCACCCGGCGGGATGTCCGACCAGCTGGCGGCCGGTACTCCCGTCAGCCCCTGCACATGACGCACCACGATGCGTGCCGGCAGCAGGTCGGTGAAGTGCTCGAGGTCGAGCCGCACGCGACGTCCCACGCCCGTCGAACCACCGGTGGTGGTGGAGTAGTACGCGCCGGCACGCGGATTATCGAAGCTCGCCGGGGATGGCGTGAGCGTGAGACTGCCGCGCACGATCGGCTGCAGCCCCTTGAACTCCTCGAATGAGAGGTACACGCCCTGCGCGCGCCACACCGCCAACGCGCCCTCCACGCCCTCGCGCGTTACGAGCGCGTGGGCGTCGGCGCGTGTGCACCCGATGTGATCGAAGAGGGCGCGATAGGGACTCGACGGCGTCGCGAAGATACGGTCGAGCACGGCATGCAGATTGGGCTCGCGCTGGCTGAGTCGCCGCTGCACGATGGTGAGCGCGTCGGCCACGGACATCCGCCGACGGACAAGGCGCGGTAGCCCCGCCAGAAACCCGGCAAAGGCTACCATCTCCGACCGCACATCATCTGCCGATTCCCGCATCGCTTTCAACATAGGCGCAGCAACCGGGCGGCGCATCTGCCCGCGACGCGACCCCTGCTGACGCCCGTCGCACGATGCCGATGGCGCGGTGCCTCCACGCCCGTGTTGTTCGGTTGTACGAGTACGCGCACCGTGGTACCGCGTGGTGGCGCACCGTGGAGCCATCGGCCGCGTACCGTCCGTCGCGCGACGGTTCGCGACGCAGCAGCGCGCGCAGCAGGACCGGGCGATCGGTGGTGATCCCATCGACGCCGAGGTCGAGGAGGCGCCGCATTTCGGTCGTGTCGTTCACCGTCCACGGGAACACGCGCACGCCGAGCCGGTGCGCCTCCTCGACACGTTCCCGCGTGACGTTGCCCGCATTGGGTGACCAGTTGCGCCCGCCGATCGCGCGAATGGCGCGCGGCACCGAACCACCCACGCTATCGACATCGAGTCCGCCCATCCACTCCGAGGCGGCCGTGCCATGCACGTCGAGTTCGATACCATTCGCGCCCTCACGGCAGCCACGCGCAAACGCCGCGAGCGTGTTCCCGGGCGCGAGGTTGGTACCGGTTTGTGGCGGTTGTGAACAGCAGACGGCAGACGGCAGGAACCACTGCACGCAGTGTCGGAGGATTTCAGTACAACCACTCGGCGGCCCGCGCTGCGCGCGCCGCCGATCTCCCTACCACAAAGGAAATCGGGCGCCCCGCGAAGCGGTGGCGCCCGTGTTGTTGTACCACATTCCTCCCATTCTGCGTGCTGTGGTTCCTGCCGTCTGCCGTCTGCTGTTGAAGCGCCGTCACCACGCGCAGTTACCACGCGCAGTTACCGCGCGCCGTTACGACGGCCCCACCGCCTCCATCATCTTCCGCGCCGCCCCGCAGCTCGACCGGATCACCAGCTGGGCCGGCAGAATCTCGTGGGTCGCCGGCACCGCGGTGCCGCCGCCCCGCAGCGTTTCGATGAGGCGCAGCGCGGCGCGCTCGCCAAGGGCGTAGATCGGCATGCGCACCGTGGTGAGCGGTGGCGAGAGGTACTTCGTCATCGGCGTGTCGTCGAAACCGGTGACGGCGATGTCGTCGGGCACGCGCAGGTCGGCATCGCGCACGGCCGAGATGGCGCCGATGGCCATCGTGTCGTTGGCCGCGAAGATGGCGTCGGGGCGCACGCCCGACTGCAGCAGCTGCGTGACCACGTCGTACGCCGTGTCCATGCGGAACTCGCCGGCGAGCTCGGTGAGTTCGCAGTCCTCGTACCAGTTGGCCACCTCGCGCACCGCGTGCAGGCGCTCGCTGGCGTCCACCTGACCGGCCGGGCCACGCAGAAACACGATGCGCCGATGGCCCAGCGACAGCAGGTGCTTCATCATCGACGCGGCGCCCTGGAAGTTGTTCACCGACAGCGCGGCGAACGCGCCCACATCACTGCCCGCGCCCACCAGCACCGTGGGATACCGCTCGGCCACTTCCGCCAGTGTGGCGCGCGCCGCCACACTCGGCGAGACGGCGAGGAAGCCGTCCACGCGGCCGCGCATGTTGCTCACCGCCCCGGAGATTTCCTGCGCCTCGCGGCGTGCGCTGGTGGCGAGCGTGAGGAAGCCGTGCTTTTTCGCCGTCTCGTCGATGCCGCGGATGAACTCGGAGAAGAACTCGCCGTAGAGCTCGGGGAGCAGCACACCGAGGGTGCGGGTGCGCCGCACGGCCACGGCGCGCGTGCCGCCGTGCGGCGCGTACCCCATCTTCTCGACGACCGATCGCACCCGGTCGCGCGTGTCTTCAGTGACGCGGGCCGCATCGTTGAGCACGCGGCTCACGGTGGCGATGGACACACCGGCCGCCTTGGCGACGTCGCGAATGGTCGGAGTGGGGCGAATGTTCACGCGGAACTCGGCAGTAAGAGGCGGGATCCCACCGCCGCGTTGGTGCGGCCAGCAGGGTTCGGACTGCTTGTCCAGATGTGAAATGTAACGCGTTACAGGGTTCCGCGCGGCGCCCCTGCGGCGCTGTTACATCGCTTTCCTGATTGCCGCGTCGATGTTCTGGGTGCCGCCCACGCCGGTGTAGATGACCTTGCCGGTCTTGTCGGTCACGACCACGTAGCTGGTGGCGGGAACGTCGTAGGCCCCGCTCACGGTGCCCTTGCGGTCGTAAAGGAGCTCGCCGGGGAGCTTGTTGGCGGCCTGCCACGCCTTGACCCGCTGCACCGACTGGTTCACCGACACGGCCACGGTGACGAAGCGGACCGTCTTGCCGTATTTGGCGTGCGCGGCGCGCATGGCGGGATCGAGCTGCTTGCAGCTGGGGCACCAGGTGGCCCAGAACTCGATCACCGTGGGCTGCTGCTTGCCGAGGAAGCTGGCGAGGTCCACGGTCTGACCGGCGAGGGTCTCGAGCGGGCCGCCCGGGGCCTGCTCGCCGATGGGGATGCCGGCGTCCTGGGCGGCAGCGGGGGCAGCGGCGATGGCAACGATGGCAGCGGCGCGGCGGACGGCGCGGAACAGATCGGTCATGGGTCGTGAGTTCGAGTGATGGGTTCCGGGTCGGGGAGACTCGGAACCCGAAACTCTCACCCGTAACCCAAAACTGATCGGTTGTTGCCGGCGGTGAAAACGGGGCCGCCTAGAAGTAGACCTGCCCCATCTTCACCAGATAGTACTCCGCCATGGCGATCATGACGAAGGCGAATCCCTTTTTGACCGTCAGCATCCACGCACCAGCGCGCGGCAATCGCGACAGCGTGCCGGCAGAAATGCCAACCAGCACGAGCAGCGTGCACATGCCGAGCGAGAAGGTGAAGAGGTAGAGGAACCCCAGCAGCGCCGATTGGGTGGTGGAGACCCAGGTGAGCACGGCGGCCATGACAGGCGCGGAGCAGGGGGCGGCGACGAGGCCGGAGGCGGCTCCCATGATGAGGGCGCCGGCGGCGCGTCCCCCGGTGCCGGCATTCGCGGCACGCTGCATGATGGCGGCGGGTACCCGTACGGGGAGCACGTCGAGCATGGACAACCCGGCGATCATGAGCAGGTTCGCCATGGTGAAGTAGGCCCACGGATTGGCTGACACCGTGCCGAACATGGTCCCGGTGAGCCCGGCCAGGAGTCCGAGCCCGGCGTACACGCTGGCCAACCCGGCGACGTATAGCATCGAAAGGCCGACCGGACGCCATTTTGACGCGGTGGTGGCTCCGGACTGCTCTGATGATGACTGGCCACCAACGATCGCCGCCGTGATGGGGATCATCGGGTACACGCACGGCGTGAGGCTCGTCAGCACGCCGGCGCCGAAGAGCAGCGGGAGCGCGGCGGCAGGATTCCCCGAGAGGTGCGACGTGACGTCGGCGATCTGGAGCAGCAGGGGCAAGTGATGGGGCATCGCCGACAATACGAGGGGAATGCCGAGAGCGTTCCCTTTGGGTGCAGTCGGTGTCAGGGTCGGGGGGAAA
>Ga0315904_10002996_pt1 | contig 25418 bp, 38 predicted proteins | sample LakEriMetagenome_6_FD_203529 | JGI IMG/M metagenome (GOLD analysis project Ga0315904, IMG submission 203529) | Freshwater fungal communities from buoy surface, Lake Erie, Ohio, United States - Buoy 12 MA120 | ecosystem: Environmental > Aquatic > Freshwater > Lake | place: USA: Lake Erie, Ohio... | reverse complement strand
GATCCGTTCGAGCATCATTTGCGAACGTGCAATAACCTCTGCCGCCATTACATCGTGGTTTCGTGCCATCTTTAACCTCCAAAATTTCGTAGTAACTTGGCGTTGATCGACAGCCGACCAACGCGATGAACAAAAGAGCAAATCTCATAAAACCTCCATACACCGCCCCGAAGTGGTTTGGCAAACGGATCGGGCAGGATTCGAACCTGCTAGCAAGCTATGCACAACTCGCTTTCATTTTATCGCCGTGTGTGGCCCCTAGTCGCCCTCGCCACGGGTCGCGTGTACCGACCACGCCGCCGATCCTGTTTCGCTAATCAATCGAGCCATTCAAGACCGCAATCGGAGCGATCTTTTGGATGTTCACAGGTTGAGCCGAGTTGAGCACCGCGACGTTCATCAAGTCGATGCCGGTCGAATCTGTAGCCGTCGCGGATTGCCCGACGTTGAGGCCGTAGCCAGTCTTAGAAACAAGATCCAAGACGCAATCCTGCACCGTTCCGAATGTCGCTTGGCTTGCGCGAATGACCGCTTTGGTTACCGATGTCGAGGTATTCACGAAGTTGCAATTCGCAATCTGAAAATCTGTTCGCTGGCAAAAAACTAGGTTGTTTGCATGGCTAGAGAAGTTAGTGTAACTCATCGACAGCCTCGGCCTGACAGTCGATCCAGTTGCAGGAACCATACCAATCATACCAGGGCTCGTTAGCCCCGCCTGCGTTGTGATGGTAATGGGTTGAGCCGCAGTTCCGTTGAGTTGAGCTTCGCCACCACACATGAGCCAGTATGTCGTCGTTCTGACCTCGATGTTTACGCCTGGCTCAAAAACAATCTTGCCGCCTGGACTGACAGTCAGTCGAAAATCCACGAAGTAATTGCCAGCCGGAACAACTCTTGTTTGACCCGGCCCGACCGTAGCCGATAACCTCGTTTGAGCCTGCGATACGCTCGCAAGCATTGAAACCAAAAGCAAAGCAAATAGACGCATGATAAACCTTTCTGCGTGAAATGAAACTATTCTGCTGGCCCTTCAATGGCCGGTAGTTCAACCTTCTGGAGCGTGACGCGCTTGACGTATTCCGCATCGATCGTCCTGTTATCGCCCTCAATGTCAGCCTGCAACGCTCTGACGCTTTCGGTATCGTCCAGCACACACCAACCGCGACCGATTGCGTAGTGCATGGCTGTTTTCATGGCCTGCTCAACTGGCCACTTGTGCCAAGGGTCAGAGTCTTTCGCGAAATCGTTGCCGGGTTTTTCTGCGTAGTTGTATCCATCGCTATTGGCCCTGCGTTTCTCGATCAACTTCTTCGCGACAAATCCAGTGTGGATAACCGTACCAGTGTCTCGAATCTTGACCGACAAGACGACACCGCGAAGATCATCGAATGATATCGGCGGATTGTCGAAGTCGATCGATTCAATTTCGCAAGTCCCATCAGCCCCGATCTTGATCTTGTCATCGTAACCAATCGGCGTTGCAACCATGTGCATTCCAGCTCGATTCGCTAAAGCGTTTAGCCCTCGATGCGACAGTTGAAAAAACAGTTGCTTAGGCTCACCTCGTCGCACCGATCGAGGAATTGCGAACGCAAGAGCACCTGCGCCGGTGCTTGGCATCATGCCGGTAAGAGCTGCGATTGCGATTACTCGACCAACCGACTCTTGCCCTTGCGGAGTGCTTAGGCATTCGTCGAAGTCCTCAGGCTTCTTGCTCGATGATCGAGCCGCCGAAAGAGCAACGCTGATGCGTCCAGCCGCTTCCCTTGCTCGATCTTCGCCGACCCAATCCGTCAAAACCATCGTTGCAAAACTCAACGCCGTTTGGCGGAATGCCGCTGGCTTGCTGAGAGCCTTGGTTTCCTTTTTCGGTTCTGTTGTTAGTTCTGTACTCATCTCTATTCCTCCGAATAAACCCTACGCTTAGGCAAGCTCAACACCTTCAGCCCGTTGCTGTAGGGTTGCTTCCAATCGTTCGTCTCTAGTCGCTTTCTGTATTCATCGACCAGGCTAATCGCATCCCATCGGCCCATCAGTAAAGCCGCTTCGTCAAGCTGATACAATGCCACTGTCGGCGGTATTCCGCGCGTTGATGGCTTTGGCTTTTCGACGACAGCAAAAATGAATTGATAATCCTGGCATGTTTCAACTGCCAAAGCATGCTGGTAAATGTAAGCCTGCCGATGATACCCATAATCAACCGCCGACCATTGCCACTTGTGAGGGCTCGCATCGTCAGTCGTCTTAATGTCAACGATCAGCCGCATCGAGTCGATAATGCAATCGGGCTTTGCTTTGAACCGATGGCCGAATAGATCGAACTCGAAAGGCACTTCGACCCGTCGAGGCTGTGCCATGATCGTGGCGAACTCAGCATGATTGTTCAAAGCCTGGACGCAAGCGATCGCGTCGGCGTAGTCATCGCCATCGAGTAGCGTCTTGCTCTTGCTAGCCTCTTGGATCTCTGCGTAAGCCGCTTTGCCCTCCTTCGTTCGACGGTCGATCTTCGGGAGCACGAAGAACCGATCCGAGAATGACTCCGGCTCCAACGCCAAGCAATGCACCGCATGACCCATTGCAAAAGCGTCGGATTCCTTCGGCGGTAAGCTTGGCGGATCGTCAACGTACCGCATCTTAAATTCCATAGGATTCTGAGCCAAGCAGGATAGCTTGGAGTGCGACAAGGCTCTGTTGGCGTAGTAGTCAGTCACTTTGCACCTCCTTCGACAGTTCAGCAATCAGAGCGTCGGCATGCTTAACGGCATGGTACACCCTGCCTTCGGCTGATGTGGCTCTGTCGCTCAACAAAATCCCCTGCAACGCCATCGCCGCGAACAACTCGCGTTTGGTCAAACCGCTGTTGTATTGACCCGTCGCAATCTCAAGCGGATAAGCCGCATCGTTACCATTCATCATTCACCTCTCATAAACAAGTAAAGAACAAACCCAACGCTGACCTCGACCACGCCGAGGTAAACCAGCTCAGATAGAATCTGGCTCATCGTGTTTCCACCCCATATCAGAGATTCCACAGCCGAGACCGAGACTGAAAGCGACGATGAAGATTAGAGCGTATGTCATTTCGAACGCTTCCTTACTCCGCGCCTTTTTTGATCGACCTGATTGGCTTTGAGCTTGTATGCTCCAAGCGACCTAGCCTGACCGTGACGATCAAACATAACCCTTGCCGCTTCGCTCTGGTTGCACCCAGAATCTAGCAAGTCTTGAATCTCCTTAAGTTCGTAAGTTGCGAACTTTGTACCGTTCAAATAACCCACCTTCGGAGCCACCTTTGGAGCCGCCTTCGGTTGATCCTGCGCAGGACTCGGCAACGTAAACGACTCCTCGCACTCAGCCCAGTATTCGCCGCACAACTCTTGCCACTCTCTAGGCCACGATTGAAACTGCTTCAATGCGTCAAACTTGTTCATGATAACCTCCAAAAAAACTAAACCACTTCAAGGGCGATTCGACATTCGACCGCCTCATCTTCATCAATCACCGCTACCGCAACCGTCCAAGGGTTGTACTTGTTTGTCAGTCGTTTCTCTACGCAATCCGAAACCGCTCGGCAGAGTGCAATCTGATGATCCTGGCCACGCTCAATGCCCATCCACATACGCGACAAGTGACCTGGATCCTCAAAAAACCGGATCGTGTAAAATGCCGAGTGCGTTTTCGTCGGAGAGTCGTTTCGCCGAGTGCATCGAGCCACCCTGGTAATCGTCGTCCCGTGGCCTTTTGTGCATTGGATCAAAAGATGGATCGTTCCATCGAGCAGCTCGTCAGTCATTTTTCGGCCTCCCTCTAGTACGCTTGCTCAGCTTTTTCCAGCCCTTGACCGGATCAACACCGAGGATTCGGTGGGCTCGATCCACCATCGCAAGCCCGACGAACTCAGAAAGAGTCACGCCCTCGAGCGATGCCGCTTTTTGGGCAAGCTCGATCCAGTCTGAAGGTTGGGTTGTGCCAAGGCTCTTAATTGCCATCTTTGTTTAACTCCGCTTTTAAGTGCTGTACCGCTTCCTCGATTCCCTCGTTCTCCAAGTCCTCAAGCCGTTGGCACTCGACCGCAAGAGCCTGCGAAAGCCTCTTGGCATTTCCGATGTAGTTTAGGTCGGCTCGTTCGCCTGTCGCGAAACCAACCGCATAACCGATCATCTCGGCCAGTTGTTTGATCTCTGCAATCATCTGCTCTTTTGTTCGCTTAGGCATTCTGCACCTTCTTTCGTTTCCAAACAGGGATTAAACCAGGAGCCAATCGGAAAACCGGCATTGAGCACCAGCCTGTTTTGATTTGTCCGACCTCGACCTTGCCTTCTCTAATCCAATCCTTAACGATCGGCCAAAGATCGGATGGATGTATTCCACTGACCTTGCTGATCTGCGGAATTGATTCCCATTTAGTTGACATGACCGCTTCTGCTTTCATGCGTTCTATCTCCAAAAAAAGTGTTACGCCATTGCCATTTCTTGCGATGCCTTGACCGCCGCAGCGATCTTGACTAATTGTCGCTCAATCTCTTTGATCGAGTCACCTACAACAATGTCCGCATCGTTTTCGTTTCCTCGCCTGCCTGCCTTGTGGTTGCTGACGCGAAGCTTGATCGACCAATCGCCGTTGACAGCATCGATCGTCCAATATCGAGATCCGATAGACCCCGCTTCGCTGTAGCAATCCTCAACACCGTCAACGGCCTTGACAGCCGCATCGACCGCATCAATCAAGGCTTGCTCTGCGTCGATTACCGCTCTGGTGCACAATGGCAAGTGCCCGACTGCGTCCCAGGCTTCGAGCTTTGCATGGATCATGTTTGCAGTTGGCATCGTTCTAATCTCCATTGAAAAAGGTGTTAGTAAACCAAGACCCCAAAGGGTTTCGCCGTTACCGGCTCGTCAGTTGGTTAGGCTGTTACTTTTCGGCAAATGCTTGCCAAGTAATCTCGAACTTCGCCGTTTTCGTAGCACGATTGAATAATCTGTTGCTCCGACATCTTGCATTCGCGAGCCGCTGAAGTGATTACCTCTGGAAGTGCAATCGCTTGATTTGGAGTCAACATCATCTTCTTTGCTAGGATTACCATGTGCATCTTACTAATCTCCGTTTGGTTTGCGTCGCAGGTCTCAATTGCCTGACGTGTGTATATTATCGCCCCTGAAATTAATTCTCAAGAGGATTTCCGAAAAAGATCAAGAGAATTTTCCCGAAACAAGCGTTTTGCCAACGAAAACGCAGGGAAAAATTATTGAGAGAATTTTCAGCCGGTTACCGTTTTTTCGTAGATTCGATAGCAATCGGCGTAGGCTTGAGCCCATTGCGGCCCGTGTTGGCTCGTTTCTTCCCACTCGATGAAAGCGATTGCATGGGCGAATTCATGCACAAGGGTATCAACCTGCCCTTGCATTGGTTGATCGCTTGAGACTCGCACTAGAAAATGATCGCTTTTGCGTCTGCAATCACCCAACAATCCCGCAGGCATCTTGCAACGCCTGACAGAGACCGTAATCGTTGGGTTGGCTCGTTTGAGTGCATCGCGAAGCGTAAGAAAGTGATCCATTTACGCACCTCGAACCTCTCCATGTTTGTTTATACGGAAATTCGCAACATTGAAAGAGCCATCGTTTGCAACTTCGACGAAAGCGAAACCATGATTCCACCTGTTTACGCGAGCATACGCAGGAGTGAGATCGCACAAGCAACCAGTTGACCACACAAACGTCTCGCTGTGGAACATGTCGGTATCGGCGTGGCCGCTGGTTTGGTGGCTATGTCCAACCAAGACCGTGTGATGCGTCCGAAGGAATGCACCTCTAGCCGGGTTGACCGGAGAGAAGATTGACCGGCCTAGCTCATGACCGTGCAACACCGGAAGCTTTCCGAGCATGATAGGCAACTGATCGCCAATCATTTCAATGCCGAGCCGCTTGCATTGCGTCAACTCGTCAATTCGCACTGCTGCGAGGTCGTAGATTTCAGGGGCTCGATTCCAAATGAAGTGATCCCATCGCTCCTCATGGTTGCCCTGCTTGTAGATGATTCGGATCTTCGGAAACTCTGACCGAAGCCACTCAAGACCTTCAACGACTGATTTGAGCTCCTCCGAAAATCGCCGATGCTTCGGATCGCGTTGATGCCTGCTGACCTGATAGAAGTCGGCGAAGTCGCCATTGATTAGCAAGCAGTCTGGACGCATCGATTTGAGCCGCTTTACCGCTGCACCAAACGCCACTTCGGAGTGATACGGGATATGCACATCGGAGATAATCGCGATGCGTTTGGCGTTGACCTGGACGGGCTCCCAAGCCTCCGCCATCGATGGTGGCATCTTCGGGACTTGGCCGGCTTTGCCTTTTGGTCGCGGTTGTGTTGCATTGCGTCGGTTATGCTTGCCGTGAGCCCCGCGAATTTCACGAATCAAAGATCGAGCATTTTCAACCGTCGCGAAGCTTTCCGGTCGATCCTTCTTGGCTCGTTTGGCTAGGCCCAGGTTTGAAGCTTCGGGAAACTTTTTGCAGAGTTCTTCAAGGTAGATCCGTCCCGCTGTTTTTGGTGATCCCGGCATCGTCTTTCCTCCAAATTGAATAAGCTTCGTCCAAAGTGATTTCATGCTTGCCAAGCTTCGCGTTGACTGCGTTGTGAAGTCGCACGCCCCATGCGAAAAAGGCTTCGGTACTTGAGAAGTCAGGAGCGTTTTCGGTTTTCCATGCCCGATAGAACGCCTTGCATTGGCAACCGTACTGAGGGATTGATAGTTCCCAATCTGCAAGGCTCTTTGCGTCAAAGATTGTGCCATCATGCAAAGAAATCCAAGGATTGACAATCGGTCTTTGCTCATACGAAAAATGGTCGAGCCTGCTTGGTGGCTTTGGTGCCTCGTTTGGATAGATAAACCTAGTATTTCGTTCGATCATGTTAACTCAATCGTGACCGATGGTAGGTTGTAGCAGAATGCACCCGTTTCGTATGTTTGAACTGGATCGATTTGGCAAGTGTAATCAACGATATCAACGCGACAGAGCGAATTACCTGCAAACGCAAACTCTTGACATGGCTCGGTTGTTTGCAATGTAAGGTCAATGCAACACTCTCCAGTTAAGCAAAGATCCTGACCGCATGGGAAAGCGACTCCAGCCGCGACGATAGAATAAATCCTGCCTGCATCAGTGTCGCAATAACCGCAAACCAACTGATCGAAACCTGGGTATATCTGATCTCCAAGATGCTCCCTCCGATAGCATCCAGATTGCTCATGGAAAACATATCCCTCGCAACCTCCCTCGATCTCCTCTTTTGGTTTTATCGTCGGGCAACCGATCGTGATATTGCAGTTGTCTGAGTATGGTGGTGGCCCAACAAAATCATATCTCTGGCAAAAGTAGTCCATTGGTGGCCCGTCATACGTCGGAAGATTGCCGACGCAATTTGAAACAAGATTGAGACCGCAAGGATTTCCAGAGACAATGCAACCAGTTGCCCCACCGCAACAAGAAACCGGCGGTAGATCCGCGTTTGTGATTGTCACTTGTCCAGTTGGTAGCGTATCGTAAAGCTTAATCCGACTTATGAAAATCCGAGATGATGCGTTGCAGAATCCCCACGGATCTTGAGCCAAAAGATCGGTGCAATTGTTTACGCTTGACGATTCGCTAAAGCTTGAAGTAAAGCTACAAGAGCCGTCTTTGTAGTGGCCTGTGCATTGTCTCGAACTGGTAAACTCTGGCCACTGCGAAACGCCGCCGCTCCAAAGTAGTGCGTAATCGCAAGTCTCAAAAATGTAGGTCACTGCAACATAAAATTTACAAGCCTGTTCTTGTCCTGTGCAAGTCACGTTTACTTTGCCAACATGCACTCGCAACCCGACAAGCTTATTCCGACCAACCCAATAAATTTTGTCTGTTCGATCAACATCGATACGTTCCGTTTGAACCTTGATGCAAGGGCAATCGTGAGCCCCTGAGCTTGCCAAATAGCTTGCGAGCGGTTTGTACGTATCGATCGCGTATCCGTATTCGATATGCTGCGATGCCCACAGGCCGCAATGCTCGGCGTATGGTTGGCATGACAGCGTAAAGTCAGCAATAAAGCAGCAACCAGCTTGCGAGAAACTAGCCGATGGTGGCTGTGGATTGCCTTCGCCTTCGCCAACACCAGCACCAACACCGCCGCCAGGATTACCTCCGCCACCTTCGCAATCCTCGACAGGAGAAATCAACGAGACCGAAGTGTATGGCATGTCCTCAAGATCAAGACAGCAACCACAATCACACTTACCAAAGCAACCCATCTAGCAAATCTCCACTGCAACCCAACGAGACCCAACACGAAAACAGATCAGCACCGAACCGCTGACAATTACCGATGCTGCAGGGTTAACCACGTTGATATCGAAAAGATCACTTAGCACCGCTGTCGAGGAAATCTGCTTTGCCTTGGCCGTTCCAGTACCGAGCGTATTGCCGACCCTTGCAGTCAGATTGCTTGTCGCAAAAGCTAAAACAGTATCCGCTGTCGAAACATGATCGTTCCCATTCTGACCGCCTGATGCCTTCGCTCCGATGCCTTGGAGCAATGCTTGGCTATCTGACTCGTTGAAAGCGTAAAGCGTTTCATTGGCCATTTTAGGATGTCCTGATGAACGAGGAAAAGTTGATTTCCTTCTTGACCCTAAACGACAGTTCAGCCGGATCAGTTGCCTTGGCCCCCGAGCCGTTCAAAGGCCCGACCATCGGGAATGTATTCGTGTCGTCCATGTACCGCTTTCGATTGCCACCATCGAGATAAAACGGCCCGATGTCGGCTCGCACCTCGTCGTGTGTGTCGGGATCATAGGTCACCTTGTACTTGACCCGCCAAGCAGAGTAACCGGCGTAGGATCCCAATTCAGCCTCTTGCACTTCTAACAGCAACGTCCTAGCAGCGAACACCTGGCCGATAGCGTCGAAGCTTGACTGGTTAACTGTGTCGTTTCGGTCAAGGAAATCTTTGAGCTTTAGCCCAGAATCCTCAAACTGAACAAACGAGAATTGACAGAGCGAACTGGTTTGCGTCAGTGGCGTATCAAATGGGGTCTTTGCACTGTTGACCGGATATTTTGCCGGATTGCTTCGATCCTTGCTAAGGATCTTTTCTTTGGTGGTAAACGAATCGATGCGAAAAACCGGGATCCATGTTGCCGGGTCAGGGTTTTGCTCTTGGTTCTGCTTTTGTTCTTCGGATCCTGTTTGGAATCGAGCCGTTACATTCCAGTAAAGAGCGTGTTTTTCTTCACGTTCGCATGACACCTCATCGCAAACAAGATTTAATTGACCGTAGAGCAATCCGGCCCGAGGTAGGCCAGGAGTGTTGTAAAGCACATCGAAGCGATTACTGGTAACCTGATCGGTCTTGACCCGGTAGTTCCAGGTCTCACCAAAGATCAGCTGAAAGCCTTGACCCTTGCGACAAAAACCGGATCCTTTGCGAAGTTCTGCGCCGACTAATTCATTTGCCATGATTACCTCGCAAGTGCTAAACGTGGAGCATTCGCAGCAAGTTCGTTTGCCTTTTTAGCCTCATCAAGCAATTGCTCTTGCATCTTCTTTTGCTCTGCTTTTTCTTTAGCCTGAAGGTTTTCACGCTGGACGAATTGGAACGCCTCTTTGGTACCTGCCTTGAGCGCAGGAGCGATATCTTTAGCGATATTCTCCTTAGATTGAAACCTTTCAGCCGCTCGCATTGACAGAGCGTCAAACTGCTGCTGATTGATTCCCTTATCAGGCCCAAGTGCTTTCATTGCTTCCAGTCGTTGCAGTTCTTTTTGAAGCTTCTCCTGAGGGCTTGTCATTTCCTCTTTGAGCTTCGCTGCGTCCGCTTCCAATTCTTGAGCCTTGCGAGCTTCATCGACCCTGTTCTTAAACAATCGATACCGCTCGATGTCTTGATCCATCCAACCAGCTCGCTTTTGCTTCGCCTCAAGTGCTGCCTGTTCGCCTAGCGTTAGCTTGTCGAATTCTTCGCGAAGATCCCACATAGCCTTACCCGTTTCTTTGTAAAGTGCTGTAGACTTTTCGAGCTCTGACAGTCGAGCCTTTTCGTCGCTAGCACGCTTCGCCGCTGCTTCCGCCATTGCGATTGCTTCCGCATTGGCTTTGGTCTTTGCTTCCGCTTTCATCGCTTCGGCTCTGATCGATGCTGCTGCTGCGTCAAGTTCTGCTTCCTCTTGATCGTCGAGCGAATCTAAAAAGTCATCCAATGCACCTCGGCGGCCAGAAAGAAGATTGCTTACCATGCCCGTAACGCTCATGCTAGAAAGCATCGTTTCGGCTGTCATGTTTCTAAGTCCGCTGGTCATCGCCGCGAATCCAGTAGATGCTTTTTCAGCCAAAAACACGAAATAACCGCCGACAGTCTTTTCGTCGGATGTCGCACTTGATGAAATATCCTTTAGCAATCCAGTCAACTGTTGAACGAGCGGGATTAACGCCGTACCAAGTGCTATTGATGCCGCTTTGATTTCTGATTCTAGCTTGGCGAACTGCCCTGCCATTGTGCCCTCAAGTTGCTGATTCATGCCGTAGAATCGACCGCCTTCGCTAGTCGCTGTCTCAAATGCTTTTGCGACCATCTGAGCACTAATAGCACCATCTTCCATCCGCTTCTTTAGCTCGATCATGCTAACGCCGGTCGTTCGACTGATCTCCTGCAAAGGGTTGAAACCAGCGTTCACCATCTGTAAGACTTCCTGACCCATTAGCCGACCGTTGGCCTGAACTTGACCAAAAGCCAATGCCAACGACTGAAACTGCTCAGCATTGCCTAGAGAGATCGCTGCGAGCCTGCTAAGTGTCGGGCGAAGTGCATCGGCTTGAACGCCGAATTGAAGCATTGTTTTCCCGGCTCTTGAAAAGTCCGCAAAGTTGATCGGGCTTTCAATGTCGAGTGCTTTGAAGTCATTAAGTAGCTTGGTCGCTTGAGCCGCCGAGCCTGTCATGACTCCAAAAGCTACCTTTGTTTGCTCCATTTCAGCCGCAAGCTTGACCGATGTTTTGACCGCCGAAACTGCAGCGCTTAGGCCAGCGTAGGTCATCGCGAGATTCTTGATTGAACTGATTGCGGATTGCTGGTTACTGATTGCCGTTTTTTGCTCGTTGACGGCTCTTGTAGTCTGTCCTAGTTGAGCCTGCAAGCTTGCTTGCACTCGTTTGAATTCGTCAGTCGTCATCGAACCGTTTGCAACCTTAATCCGAAGTTGCTCGATGGCTTGCGAGTATGTCGCGACGTTCTGAACCGGAATTGATACGCCAAGCTTTTTGGAAAGAGTGTCTTGGATCGCTGCGAAGCGTTCAGCACTCAAGCCGCCTGCGTTGTAGGCTCGCTGAAGCTTTTCCATCTCGGTTGCATAACGATCAAAAGGATCGATTGATTCCTTGGCAAGCCTTGTGATCGATGCCAACTCACCGCGCGTAAACATCCCGCCTTTCTTGAGCTCGTCAACATCCATGCCGATTTTGATGTTTGCAATGTTGATCGTTTGAGCCATTTACTTACCTCCAAATCCAAACATTGCCTTGACCTGTCCAGCCATCTCTTTTGCGGTATCCATGCCATCCATCAAAATCGATTTGAGGCTTACTTTCCTTCGAGCGTACCTAGCGGGCATGAACTCCTCGATCTCTGGACAATCCTTACCGGCTCGAACGAATAGATCCAAGTGCGTTGCATGTGCCAATGTCGCTGTCTGCAACCATTGCTCGCCCATTGGCTCCACCTTGTCCCAAGCGACCCACTGATTTAACTGTCCCGCAGGCATCGAGCGAACCCATCGAAGTGGATCCGCAATGCCGAAAGCCAACGCCAGCCGAAAGGCAACCTTTAGCCTTGGGCTGGATCGGATTTTTTTACCAAGTCCTCAATCTCCTTGGCGTTGTATGAGGACAACGCAAGGCAATCCTCGTAAAGCTTGCCGACGATCTGATTTGGTACGCTCTTGAGTCTGTCAGGATCGCTAATAACGCGATTACCTTCGTTGTCTCGCAAGCAATAAGAAACAAGAACGCGACGATGGCGAGACCATTCGTATTTGCCCTTCTTGTCCTGCATTGCGACTTCCATTTCCGCTGCATCGCCTTCGGACAGTTCGTGCAAAACATACTCTTTGCCGTTGACTAGCACCGGCTTGGTATTCAGTGGCCTTTCAACCAACGCAAAAAACTCATCTTCGATGTTACTCATCTTCCGATTCCTCCTTGCGAATTGCTTCGAGTGCATCCTCGTAGAACTTCCGAGAATGCTGTTCTGGCCGTTGCACTTCGACCGGATGTCCTTGAACCTGTTCGGCTTGCAATGCGATCGAGGTCAATTCGTCGTCGCTCAACGAGTCATGCGGAAACTGGAACAAGGCTTGTATCTGTGCCACCTTGCCAAAAGGCAAATAGCCCACCAAAACACCATTAACGCCGATTTGGAATTGGTTGAGGTCTTTCAGCCGACCGTCAACCGAATATCCTTGCTGTCTCACCAAAGTAAACATGCTCGCTCCTATTAAGCAGCCGTGAAAGTAATATCTGTCGCACCGTCAAACTGGAGCGTGTAGCTTCCAGTCATGATCGCGCCCTTTTCAAGTGTCGGAGTCTTGACCGACTTAACAAACGCAGTGCCTTGGAAAGATCCAGCACCGGGCAATGTGATCGTCACCGAGATACCAGCGTAGGGCTCAGCCGATGGGATCATGGCCGTGGTAAACGGGATCGACGATCCAAGCCAATAGAATTCCACTTCGACCTCAGGGTTCTTGCGAAGATCCGAAGGGCGAAGCAATTCAAAACCAGCCGCTCCCAGATCGGTAATGTCAAGTTGATCGACTCCGATGGTCATTTCGCCGATCCGCTTGAGTTTAGTAGTAATCAACCCAGTCCCGGAAATGGTCGCTCCAAGTCCAGTCGTCGGTACAGTCAATGCAGCCATGTCTAGGGCTCCCCATAGTGAACCAAGAGGTCAAAGCTAACCAAATACCGATGCTCTTGGTTTCCATCGGTTGGAGTATCGTTTAGGTATTCGTCGGCACTGTCGAAATCGATTCCCGCAAACGAGTAACCGTCAACAGTCCCGCGAAAAAAATCTATTCCAGTTTCGCGAATCGCCTTGCTGATCGAGCTTGCGACTCGCCGAGTAGTTGCGTAGCAATCGAATGTAACCCTAGCATGAGCCGACTTGGTTACACCGTCGATGGCGTGATCTCGTTCTGTCGATGTCACATAGTAAACGATGGCAGGCAATTGAGCATTTTGGACGAGTGCATCGGGATACATGCGCTGACCAACGAGCGTTGAAACCGCGTTGTAGCTCAATAGCTTCGTTCGCAATGCTTCGCCGATCGCCGACATTACAGCTCTCCGTTTATCACGATGATATCCCGCGATGCAGCCTCAGCCGAATTGCTGACAACCTTCAGGTATCGCACACCGGCCATAACATCGGTATTGAGTGCCACGAACCGCGATGCCGCAACGGTTACACTGTACTCGGTCGATCCGTTGTAAAGTGCGTAAAAGTTGTTTGCGTCGTCGGAAGCTTGAAAGGTAAGCGTAGTGCCTGTCAATGCTGTTGGCGTTCTGAGTGCAAGCACCGTCCGACCACCTTCGATCGTCAATGCACCTGAAACAGTTCCGCTCGATGCAATGGTTACCTTTTGAGTCAACTGAAGATTTCTAGCCAAGGCGAAGCTCCTTGATTTGCTTTTGTAGTTCGTTCATAAAAGCTTGTCCAGCTTGTGATTTGGTAATGTCGAAAGCCTTCACTGTCGCTCGATCTTGGATCGGAAAATCGGCTGTTTGTGGCTTCGTTCCAACTGTCATCGTGTAGGCTTTTCCCTTTCTGCTGACCCTCGGTATCGATTGCCCTGGCTTGCCCCATAGATTCCTTTGGTAGCTAGTTCCGCGTTTGATAGGCATGACAAATTGCTGCTTGTTGCCCTTCGGGTATGTCGCACCGACATAAACAGCCAAACCGTTTCGCATGACCTTATGCCCAAAGTGATCGCGAGAGTCATTTTGAAATGCCGGATTGTTTTTGTACTTTTTTGACCACTTGAGCCGACTGCCGCCCCGGGAACTCCTAGCCTGCGATTTGCAAGCCCTTGCAATCGTTTCGCCAAACGCCCCGAGACACTTTCCTAAAGGCCCATTGCGAAGCGTTAGAGGTATCGCATCGACAGCCTTTATCAGTGATTCGTTTATCTCAATTGTCGTTCCCATTACAGCACCGCCGAGCAAATGATTTCAAGATACTTTCGCAGTCCATCGACGCGGTTAATAGCTGTGATGCCGTACCGCTCGCCATCGAACAAAACGCTCATTTGCGTATTGTAGCCTGATCGATAACGAACCACAAAAACCGCCCTAGTCCCTGCCTCCAATTGACGGCCACGCATGTTCTCGATGCCGCTCGTTGGGTTCCATTCGCATGGCTCGTTAACGACGTAATTCGACCAACTGACAACAGGCTGACCGCTTGCATCTTGCGTCTCTGTCGCTTGCTGAATTGTGCAACGATGTCGCATCGCTCCGACTCGATGTCTTGATGGTCGTCCTGATCCGCTCATGGGTAGCTGGCCCTCATGAATCGACGTACCAGCATCTCGTATGGTCGCATCGTTTGCAAAGCCTCAGACATGACCATGTCTCGATTTTCAAAGTAATGAGCAACTAGCATCAGGATAGCCGCCCTAGCTGCTTCGGGCACACTTTGGCCGTCTTGCGAGTGTCCTGCCTTGTAGGTTATTGTCCAAGCATCCCAACGACTAGCCGCTACAGGCAACGTCACTAGATAGGCAAGCCTGATTTGATCGACATGTAATTGGTATTGAGTCGATGCCCATGTTTGCAGCGTGTTGTTGCCGTCGTAGTATTGAATCGAGGTGATCGAGTGAATCGGGCTCTTGAGCAACTTAAACCCGTCGAAGATCGAAGCGACCCGAAGACGAAGCGTTTGGAAACAAGTCACGCTGTCGGTATCGTGTTCCCACTGCTCCCGAGCCGCTCCGATCAATGCTGACAGGTGCGTATCGTGGCTAGTGTCGCTGCTTGCGATTTCGAGTTGTTTTTTCGCCTCGCTGAGCGTCACCGGCTCGGCTGTCGGCTTTGTCACTGTCTCGGCAATCAATCGCACTTGCAATGCCCCGCTGAATCAGAATCGATTCGACTCCACCGCCGAGGCTCTCCAGCCGTGTACCAGCCGGAAAGCCTCTCCACATCGTCAACAGTTCGACAGCCACTAGATCACCAAACAGACATCGCCATCAGCGACACCAGTTGAGCTAGTTGGCGGAACCTTGCCTTGACCCAAGATCGCAACGCCAGCGATGAAACCACCGCTTGAGCCATCGCCAAAGGTCGCAACAAGCTTCAAAAACGGCTCCTTACCTCGCATGTCAACCATGAAAGCACAAGTCTGGCCGTCGTCGGTCGCGGTTGGCAAGGCAAGCGTAGCCCCGTTGTAGCCAGTTCCACCGGCAAACGTCGCTCCAGTAATGTCGGCATAAACGCCGCCACTTGTGGAGCATTGTTGAAGCTTCAGGGCTGTCATCGCAATGTCAGTTGCTCCGAGTTGGAGCACGATCAGAGCGAAGTCATAGCCTCGACAATCGATCACATCAGCCGTGGCCGATGCGTTATCGAGGATCGCCGCTGGCTTGATCGCTGGAACGCATTTGACGTAGTGTAAAGGGTTCATAGTTCACCTTCTTTCTTTTGTTGATTGTGGATTAGGATGCCGAGACCAATTGAAGAATTGGCCCAGCGTTGCTTGCGTCACCTTGTTCGTGAATGTTGTAGTCCCAACGCATCGTCGATCGGAACCCGATTTCATCGGTCTCAAAGTATCGAGACACGTCACCAACAAGCCTGAAATCTCGACGCATCCCCAAGGTTGAGGCCATGCGAAGATCACCGAAGTATCCAAACTTGGTTGATGCCCCGATGGTCTTTGGAAGAACCTCTGAGAACACAACAGGATAGCCGAGGAACTGAGTCACCGGCCCTTGCCCAAGGTCTTCCTTGTTGTTGCCACCGGCTGCGAGTTGCAAGCGTCCCATGACGTTAGCCCAAACCGACTTGGAGACAAACCAAGCCGGATTGATGCCGGGAAACTCAGGCAACTTGCCAACAGCCTCTTGGAACATCGCGATAGTGATAGCCGCTGCGGTGTTTTGGCCTGCTGCTGCAGTCACAACAGAGCCAGCCTTGAGTACATTGGCAAGACCCACAACGCCGTGATAGGCTGCAGTGCCATCGCCAAGGAACCCAGCTTCGTCAGCCGCAAGAGCGTGAGCCAAAGCTGCTTCGGTTGCGATTTCTTCGGCCATGCTGATCGTCGCATCTTCCGAAAGCTCGCTCGATACCTTGGTCAACGTGCCCCACTTTCGAGCAACGAGGTTAATCGGCCCGTAGGTAGCTTGCGACTGCGTGATTTCCTTCGACTCACCGACCGGATAAGCCTTCATGCCGGTCAATCGTCGCGATTGCGTCAAGGTGTCGCTTGCCATCAATCGGACGAAGGCGTATCGAGGGATAACACCGTAGGACAGCACCAAGCGAATGACACTGTTGACGAACTCGGTCGGAACCAAAACACCGGCTCCGGTCGGATCGTTGGTTTGGAGCGTATTGGTAACGCCATGATCCGCACACCATTGTTTAGCTGAGTCGCTTCCGAAGTGGGCTTGGAAGAACTTGCCGACCTTGAAAGCATCTTGCTCGGCTGTCTCTCCGGTAAACGCAACAAGCTTTTTGGTAGCCCTTGCGTTTGCTGGAATCTTGAAGGACGCACCCGCCGAAGGTTGATTGTCAACCACTTGGCGAACGGTATTGCTGACCGCTTGCTCGATCTTGATCGCTCGCTCTCGCTGCTTCGAGAGATTCTCAATCTGACCGGCTTTGCCCTCAGTTCCGAGGATCGAATCGATCTCGGTTTGCTCATCTTCGAGCAATTCGCGACCTTCTTGAGTTGCGACCGCTTGGATCGCTTGAACCTTGGCTTGCAAGGCTTGGATTTCTTCACCTAACGCTTTTGCGCTCTTCATTCTGACTGCCCCTGTGGGTTGTGTGGCAGTCGTTAAACCAAGATAGCGGCATGACTGCCACGGGAAACTGAATCGTTTTGAACCGTGTGTCACTGCCGCTAATTAGTTGCAGAGCGGCTAGCAATTCTGGCCAGCCGGAAATCACTTTACGCTATCGCTTGTTGCTTGTCAAGTGTTGGGCGTACTGAGCCATCTTCTGACGAGCTAGCAACGCCGCCGCTTGATCGAAAGCGTTCTTTGGCTTCTTGTACTTCTTGCCGTTCTCGACGCGACCTGTGGCCAATCCTGACGCTATAGCCTCGTCAACATTGTACCAAGTCTCAGCCGCCATCAATCGCTCTATCTCTGCTGGATCCTCGACCATGTGCCTGTTGTAAATGTCAACGAGCGACGCATCGTAAGCTTTTAATGCAGCAATCGCCTTGGCGAAGTCGTCTTGATTGCCCATCGCAAATGACATTGCTCGATGGATCATCACCCGCGACCCATCGGCCATCAAGCGATTCTGGCCAGCAAGAAAAATCACGCTAGCCGCCGACGCTGCAAGGCTGTCGTTAATCGTTGTGACTTCGCCTGGATGCTTTTTGAGCGTGTTATAGATTGCAATGCCCTCGTCGGCGAACCCTCCTGGGCTGTTTATGTGAACCGTAACCGGGCTCGACCCGAACGACTTAAGAGCCTCGGCCACGCCCTTTTGGGTGATCGGGTTTTCGTCCCAACCATCGCCGACTATGCCACTTAGCAGAATTTCCGCAGTTTCCGCGCGTACTTCGATCATTTTTGAGCCCCTTTCAGGTCAAAAACCCTGTTTTCCCACGATTTAACCTCAGTTTCGACAGCCTTTTGTAGGCTGATTCCACCATGTTTTGCCGCCAATCCTGCGAGTACTTCGGTCGATTTCTCGCAATGAATCCTAGCCAAGTCTCGATCAAGTCCGATCGCTTCGATCTTGTCGGCTAGCTTGTTTTGCCATCGAGGATAGTTCTTGCCGATCCAGGCGACAAATTGAGCCTTTTTTGATGCGTTAATGGCGTTGTTTCCTTCGGTCTTGATTAAGTCCCGCAACATTTGCTCAACCGCTCGATCGTTTCGAGAATCTTGCGCATCCTCTTGCTCGTCCTCTTGTTCATCCTCCGGGCTGTCCTCGACTTCATCGGCTGACTGTTCGCCTGTTGGCGTACTGATCGCCGGGTTAATGAACTCGTCACCGCCCTCGTATGGATTGAGATCAAGCTTGGCCCGGCATTCGTTCGGATTCATAATCCGCGATGCAATGGCCTTGCTGAAGCTTTCCATCGTCGTTCGCAAGTCGGTACGGTAAAGAGCCGCCGCGTTGAACTTGAAATACACTTCGCCCGATCGTCGCTCTCTTGGGGTGCGTAGCTTGATGTCGCACTGCTCCTCGAACTTGACCAACCAATGGTCGAGACATTGAAGATACGCAAGCTGCTTTTGCTCCAAGCTGTTGTAGCTGACCGAATCGCCATCGCCCGGCATCCCTTCAAGCCCGAAAAGCATTCCGACCTCTTGACGGGTGAGCTTTTGCAATGCCGCAAACTGTGCATCATTGTTGTTCATCGAAACAGCATTGGCCTTGATGCCCTCACGCAATAAGCCAGCTTTGGCGGAATTCTCCGAGCCTGCTTCGATCTTATTGAAGTCGTCAATAAACTCTTTAGCGTCCTCTGCTTTCCGGAATGCCGCCGGAGGTGCCTCAAGAAAAAGCTTACCGCGAAATCCTCGACGCAGTTGGTTAAGCTTAAACCTCGTTTCTTCGTACCCTGTCGCGAATGTTGCGTTTGCAATGTCAAGCAGTCCGAGACCTTCAACACCGTCCCAGCTAAAGCCAGTAAGGTGCAAAACGTCGCTATCGTGGAAAATCAAGTAGCCGTTCTTGTCAGTGTCGAACGTGTCGAAAAGATCCCTTTTGCTCTGATTTTCTGGCTTGGTGATATGGTACTTTTCGCCCTCGTGGATGATTGTCCAAGTCGCATCCGGCATCATTGGGATTAACTCCGAGATACCGCGACTCGTTCGAATGATCGCCGCTCGACCGTTGCCCTTCATCAACGCATGACTAAGGATCTGTTCTTTGAACGTCGTTGGAGCCTGAATCTTGTTCGGTTGCTCTCGCAAAAGATAGTAGCCGTCATGCTTAGTATCGTTTACAGATCCTTCGCCGACCTTTCGTTTAACGTCAATCGGCAACCGCCCAAAGTCACCTGTTAGCTTGTTGTGAGCATACCAAGCAGGAGGGACTCCAAGAGCATCGCGCAAACCGACCTTGCGACCGCTTGAAAAAGAGTCGTCGTCAATGCCCATCCATCTAGCAAACACGCCAATTAAGCTCATCCCTGTTGCTCCTAAGTGATGTAAAGTTTACCAGACGAACGCTCAGGCTGCAAACTTGCAATCCTGTAGGCCATTACCGCCGCCACTATCGGGTCGATCTTGTCTTTGCTCTTTGCCTTGTCAAACATCCATCGATCTTGACGGTCTTTGCAAATCATCGCATTGTTCGCGCACCATCGCAGCAATCGAGACTCTTGAAAAACTAGCCGACCATCTTGCATCAATTGAATAAAGTCTCTGATGGCCTCGTTGAAGTTGGCTTGGTTTTGAGCCATCCTTGCCGCTGTCGCTCCAACCTTGCTAAGCTTTTCGCCTAGTTGCTGTCCGTTATATGGATCGTATGCAACCGTCTCAATCTCAAACGCTTCGATTTCTTCAATCAGCGACTCAGTAAGATCCTCAATCGGGTAGGCACACTTAAATAATTCTTCCGAGTGAATGAATTCAGCAAAAGGCATCGCCGACAAGTCACGCTTTGAATCCGCAGCGATGAAAGCCCGAGTCTTGACCTCATAGCGGTAAATGATCTTGCCTTTGTCGTCAACGCTTACCGGGAAACGAGCACAAAGAGCGTATGCTGCCAGGTCGTCGCGAGATCCTAAGTCAACGCCTGCCCCGAGACCGTCAGCATCTTTCCAATCAGAATGAACACCAACGCATCGATCAAATGCCGCAAGGTCAAACGCTTTTTCGGTCGATGAAACAATACAATTTCCATGAAACCGCTTGAACCGATTTCGACCTAGTGCCGTTGCTTTGCTTTCGTTCCATCGCTCTCGGAGATAATCAAGCTTAACCGACACTCCCAGATTTGGGTTGCTCTTAATCCAATTCGATTCTTCGCCTGGATCGTCTTGCTGGTCGATCTCGTAGATCAAAGCAAATAGCGTGTTGTCCGAGTGAATCCCGCTAACGACGTTGACTGCGTAGTTGTATTCTTCTAGCCATAAATGCGAATCGTCCGCGCCGGCTGTTGTGATAATCAAGTGGAGCGGTTGCGAACGAGCCGCCGAGCCAGTGACCATCGTATCGTAAAATTTCCTATGGTATTCGCCCCATGCGTGTAACTCATCCATGACAACGCAATGAGGATTAAGACCGTCAAAAGGCTTTTCGCTTGATACCTTGCGAATGTAGCTCAAATTGTGTTTGAATGTGATTGTCTCGTTCTTAATGTCGGTATATTTTTGAAGTGGTTGCGACTGATCCACCATCCGTTGGCATTCGCTGTAAACTACGTTTGCCTGTTCTTTCTTGGTCGCTGTCAAAAGTATCTGACCGACCGCTTCCGGCTTGCGAGTCTTTGGATCGATATCAGCCATTGCAAGAAAGTGACACAAGCCAGCAACAAGAGTTGACTTGCCATTCTTTCGAGCCATTGACCAATAGACTTTGCGGAATCGCCTCGATCCGTCCTCGATCCGCTTCCACCCGAAAATATTCCAGAGCCCGAACAACTGCCAATCTTCGAGGATCAAAGGCTTACCAGCGAACTCTCCGACCGAATGACGCAAGACCAACGGAAAGAAATCACAAACCAACTCAGCCTGCTTTGCGTCGAAGTAATACGGGAAATCGTCGCTGCGTTGATGCTCCAAGTCGATTCGGTATCTGCGTACCGCGTCCTTAACACGATCGCAAGCAACAATCTCGCCGCTTTCGATAGCATTGCAGTATTCTTCAACTCGCTGGCTCGTGCCTGATGCTATCAACCGCTCGCCCTCGCTAGCCACTCTTGGAACGGATCCTCCTCGTCTTTTTGTGGAGCCCTCAATCGTGTTCTGGCTGATGGAGTTAAGCCTAGTTCAGCCTCCCTTTTAAGAATCCTGTCGGCAAACTTGTGAAACTGATTAGCTTCGGGTTTGGTTGTGATCCCGCCTCGTTCGGTCATGTCAGAGACCCGACCGCCTTTGATCGACTCCCAAAGCGAAAGCATCATCGAGTAATCAAGACAATACCCGGCGATTAAGCCTTGATCGGTAACGTGCAAAAGATTCATCGATCGCAGTTGTTCGCAAACCCAAAGCCATCGAGCCTTAGCCGCTGGATCCTGTTCGACAATTTCGGGAATGGTTGGCTCACCTAGTTGCGGTGTTGGCTCGTTGTGATTGCGTCGCTCTGGATGCTTATCAAAAGCACCCTTGGCAAGCTTGATAGCTGTTGCTTGTGGTTTGCGTCCCTTGGTCATAAAAATCGAGCCCTATTTGCCTGAGTTGTCAAATTTGGAGACGGTTTTTTTTGAGATCGCGAGCGATCGGAGACCATTACTATCAGACATTCTGATACCCCCGGTTACCCTGAGCCCCTTCGAGCGCTCCCTCATAGCTAGCATCGCTCCACTGTTTAACCGCCATGCCTGCCATGCTGTCACCTTCTAAATCCTCATGGCACTCTCGACACACAGCAAGCCAATTGGATCGCTCCATGCGTCTCTCAGGTGCCTTGGTGATCGATACGATATGGTGCATGTCTTTTGATGGCTTAGCACCCGTCGCACCATAAAGCATAACGCACCGCTCGCAAAGCGGATGCTTTGCCCTATACCGCTCCGATGCCACTCGATGAGCCTGATCGTAACCGGCTTGCGTTGTTGTTCCGGTTGGCTTAGTACGATTGCCTGTGCAATCGCAACGATCCTTGACTATCTTCCCGCATCTGCAGAGCCTAGACATTGGACGAAGCCTCCTGAACCGTCAGCACACCCATAGCAATGACGCTAGAGCCCCCGCCTGAGATATCCCGCATCGACCATCGATACTGACCCAGGTTACCTGTCACCGCCGTAGTAACCGCAACCGTAAAAGTCTGACCCGATCGAGTGATCGACCCATTGGCAAGAGTGTAAACGTCAACGCCGTCAGCATCCTCGACCGTAAATTGAAGCGTCAAGGATGTCAACGTAAAGTCAGTCACGACGCTAACCGATCGAGACTCGTTTCGATAGAAAGTTAAGGTAGTCCCTCCAACCCGCTCTGGAGTTGATGCCGAGACAGGATAAACATTGATTCCAATGGAGTTGATATCATCCCTGATCTCATCCAAGATCCCTTCCGTTGGATCCGTTGGCGTTGTTCCGCTCGTTGGTATCCCGAGAATCGCCCTAATTGCCGTCCGCTCGTTTGCTGTCCAATCAGTACCGCCACCTCCGCCGCCACCTGCAGGAGCCATCGAAAGAGCAATCGTATCGAACCGGAACTGTCCAGCCCCATCACTCTCGATCATGCTATCGAGCCTGCTAAGGGCTTGAGTACCCGCAACCGCTGTAGCGATCTCGGTAGCTGCGTCCGATGCCAACACCCTAGCCGACCAAGCATCTGTATCGAACGTGGTTTCGTGAATCGATCCTGCTTGGCTTTCATGCAAGTCTGCCGCAACGTGACCAGCACCAGAGCCAGTCACCTTGATAACGCGATTCGTGCTTCCCGAAACCAAAACAGTCTTTCCGAAGCTATTTGATGGCCAAGCCGTAGTTGTCAACGCATTCCAAACATAACCAGCGACGGGAGCGCCTGCTTCGTTGGCCGATAAAGCACCAGCACCTAGCTCATCTACCAACGTAACCCGAGAAACGCTACCCGCATTATCGATCACAAGAAAATTGAAGTTAGCCGGAAACGTCACGCCACTGATCGAGCCGACCGAGCCCGTCACGTTGCCAGTGATGTTGCCAGTGATCGCCACCGCCCATTGCGTCACCAACGACAATCCATCGCTTGCAAGCTTGTAGCCTAGCTTATCTCCGACCACTTGAGCAATCGCCGCCATTCGTCCATCGACAAGTCCGCTCGGTATCCTGGTTTGGATGTCCTGAGTGTCGGTCTCGATGTCTGCAAACTTACTCAACCCGAACGCCGCACCGTCGCTCGGATTCGCTGCAGTAAACACAACCGTCTTTTCAACAGGAGATGCACCCGAGGCGATAAACAGATACGAACCCTCGTCTGCATTGGTATCAGCTTGCGAAAGATTGAATCGATACTGACCGTTCCCGAGTTCGCTCGTCGTTCCTGTAGCTGTCGCTTGCGAACCATTATCGAGGGCTCGATAGGCAGTGACGCTAGCACCGGTCAACGCTCCACCCGTTGAAGTGCTAATAAGAGCGAAGTAAATGTATTGATTCGCGACGTTCTTACGGTACATCAATAAACCCCGCTTCCGATTAAGTGTTGTCGATTAGCCCAATAAGCCTTGAATCCCGCCGCCTGTTCGGTGTACCTTCGCCTGCGTCTTAGTGGCATGTTGCCGCGCCCGATCTGATATAGCTGACGCACTTCGCTAGGTGGTAATGCTCGATTAAAAACCCGGATGTCGTCAAGCTGGCCGCCGAACGGTAGAATAAAACCACCTGTTGATGGTGACGATGCTAGTGTGAACAGTCGCGTAGCATCGCCAGTCGCAAGTGCGCTCAAATTAGTTGCAACAGTCAGCGACAACGCCTTGCCATCAACGTAAATAGAAGCAGTATTTCCACTTCCATTTGCAGAGATTGAAACATGATGCCACTCTGTATCCGTGATCGCATCATCTGCCGATCGGAACTCGGAAACCGGAGAACCTAGGACACCGCGAAAACTTGTAAATCTGATTGCCCTAGTGCCTAAACCAACTCCATTCTCAAACACAACGAAAAACCCTTTTTCAACGGAGTTCGCTGTGCTTGCAAAAGGAGCATATCGAGTCGTTGTGTTTGCGAGCCTCATCCACCAGCTAAACGAAAAACGCATCGTGTTCTGGATGAACGAATAACTGCCGAGACTTCCAATCGAGCCAACTCGATCATCCGAACCGTCAAAATCTAACGCACCCTTACCACCGCTGATGACCCAATCAGTAGCCGGATCCATGTTGGTTAGAGCGCCGTGATTGTTTCGACCGCTCCGATCAACCAAAAGAGCACCAGTTGCATCCAGCGACGGACACCACCAGCCAACCAAGTCATTCGGTACGATGAGTCCGCCGCTCATTAGGTCACACTCTCGTAGATACCCTTAACCGTCACCTGATTACCCGACGCTGCAAAACAAGCATTGGTTGATGTTGCACAAGCCGCCGTGATAAATATCGCGAACTTAGCAGGCAAGAATCCGCGAAAGGCTTGAGCGACCGACACCGGAGGCATGTTATGAACATCGGCATTCGTGGCATCCGTTTGGGTTGCCCAAAGCAACTGCAGGCACTCGTTTTTCTGCTCGTCGTCATGAATTGTTGCCGCGCCTTGGGTGCCCTCTGTGCCCGATGAAAAAAGATCAGGCCAGTTGGAATCGTCCAGCATCGCATACGCCCAAACCTGAATCGCTCCGGCTTGCCTATTGGCCGATGATGTCGTGAACTGCGCACTTACGAGCTTGTCGAGATGCTTGTCGGTTGTGTTGTCAATCGTGCCCGATGTCCAGCCCGCAAGCAATCCAGCAGAGGCCGGTAAAGAGTTAAGGTTCGTAACCGTGATGTTTGATGATGCTGCGTATTCTTGCTTTACGTCTGCCATTAGATCACCCCTAGATTCATTCGTTCGCGTAGCCTTGCGACCAACTGAGCGTCCACACTTCCGAGCCCTACCGATTCAGTCCACTTGATTGTTACGTTGGCCAATGCTTTAAGCTTGTCCACCGTTGCTTGAGAAGCGAACCCACAAGAGACCATCGCAACAAGCATGTCTTTCGTTTCGGCAATATCCATATCTACATTGCTCGTCTTTGGAGAGTCGATGTACGCCAAGATGTCAATGGCCACTTCCCGGCATGGGCTCAATGGATCGAGTTTGGCTAACTCAAGCTTCGATCGATAGCGATGCTGCGTAGCGTGTTGGATGATCTCGCTAGTCGGAACCATCCGCCGAGATTGCACCGTCAGAGCGTTGACAAGATCCGCCGCCGCTTGGTCGCTGAGGCCTTGGTATTGAGGATTGCGTAATTCGTCGATCAATGCTTGGTAGTTCATGCTTGCCCTCTTAACAGCTTGCCGATCTCAGTTTGCAACTGTTCGATTTTAGCCCAAAGTTTTTCGCGATCT
>Ga0315904_10002995_pt1 | contig 25423 bp, 23 predicted proteins | sample LakEriMetagenome_6_FD_203529 | JGI IMG/M metagenome (GOLD analysis project Ga0315904, IMG submission 203529) | Freshwater fungal communities from buoy surface, Lake Erie, Ohio, United States - Buoy 12 MA120 | ecosystem: Environmental > Aquatic > Freshwater > Lake | place: USA: Lake Erie, Ohio... | reverse complement strand
CCGCCGCGCGGATCCACGCGGATCGCGACCGGCGCGTGCCCGAGCGCACGGAGGAGCTTCCGCGGGTGGGTCGCCCAGTAGACCGCGGCCTGCGGGTGGAGGCGGGACACCGGGGTCGGGCGGGTCTCCGGCGGCGGCGCGTTCATGCGGCGTTCCCCACGGACCGCGGAGCGTTCAATCCACGAGCAGCAGGAAGAGTTCCTTGGGGCCATGGGCGCCGAGCACGAGGATCCGCTCGATGTCGCCGGTGCGGCTCGGCCCCGTGATGAACGAGAGCATGCTCGGCAGCCGGCCCGCGTGGCGCTCGCGGACCAGGTCGAAGGCGTCGGCGAGCGTGCCCACGACCTGGCTCACCGTCGCCACCACGACGTGCACGTGAGGCAGGATGGAGAGCGCCCGTCCGCCGCAGGACCCGCTCGACACGAGGATCGAGCCGGTCTGGGCCACGACGGCCTCGCAGGCGGTGACGCCCGCGTCGCAGGCGGCGAGGGCGTGCTTGTCGAACGAGGCGGCCAGGTCGACCCGTTCGGCCGCCGGCCCCAGTGCCGCGACCGCCGCGGCGACGAGCGGATGGCCATGCCAGGCCACCCGCGCCCAGCCGCGGTCGCGGGCGAGGCTCGCGAGCCACGCGGCCGCCGCCGCCGTGTCGGGCACCCGCTCGACGCCGGCCCGCAGCCTGCCGAGGTTTTCCGTGAGGATGGCGAGCCGCTCGTCGGGCGTGTCGCCGCCGTCGGGCAGCCACGGCCGGGCGGCCTGCACCGGGAGCACCGGCAAGGCGGGGTGGCCCGTCGGGCTCGCGGCGGTCGCGTGGGATGCGCCGTGCGGCGGCGGGGCGGGCAGCGTGAGCGCCTCGCGGACGCGGGCCAGGATCACGTCGCGGGCGGAATCGCGCCCGGATGCGGCGGGCCCGTTCATCGTCGGTCCCCCCACTGGGCGCGAAAGCTCCGCCGCGGCGCCGCCGGCAGGTCGCGGGTGGCGAGCCATGCCGACAGGAGCGGCGGCTTCAGCCGCTTGGCGAGGCCGAGCGTGCGCCGCACGACCGCGCCGCCCGCCGCGAACAGCCACGGCCGCCGGGCCACGGCCACGAACAGCCGGTGACCGATCCGTTCGAGCCGCGAGGGGGCGGTGCGGGCGGCGTTCCGCCGGTTGTGGAGCAGGTGGTGGTGGATGTCGATCCGCACCGGACAGGCGTCGGTGCAGGCGCCGCAGAGCGAACTGGCCCCGGAGAGGTGGTTCCAGTCGGCGAGCCCGCGGAGGTGCGGCGTGATCACCGAGCCGATCGGCCCCTGGTAGGTGGTGCCGTAGGTGAAGCCGCCCACGTTCTTGAAGATCGGGCAGACGTTCAGGCACGCGCCGCAGCGGATGCAGTGGAGGCTGTCGCGCTGCTCGGGGTCGGCGAGGATCGCCGTGCGGCGATTGTCGAGGAGCACGAGGTGCATCTCCTCGGGCCCGTCGCACTCGCCCGGCCGCCTGGGCCCCGCGTAGAGCGTGTTGTAGCAGGTCATGGGCTGGCCGGCCCCGGCCGTGGCCAGCATCGGCAGGAGCACGGCCAGGTCGTCGAGCCGCTCGACCACCTTCTCGATTCCCGCAATCGCGATGTGGATCTTCGGCAGCGCCGCGGTGAGCCGGGCGTTGCCCTCGTTTTCGGTGATCGAGATCTGTCCCGTCTCGGCGACGAGGAAGTTGGCGCCGGTGATGCCCACGTCGGCGGCCAGATACAGCCCGCGCATGTGGCGGCGGGCGATCATCGTCAGTTCCTCGGGGCTGTCGGTGGGGGGCGTGCCCAAATGCCTGCCGAAGAGGTCGCTGATCTCGTCGCGGCGGACGTGCATGCAGGGAAAGACGAAGTGGTAGGGCGGCTCGCCGCGCAGCTGCTGGATGAACTCGCCCAGGTCGCTCTCCACCACGCCGTAGCCATCCTGCTCCATGGCCTGGTTCAGGTGGATCTCCTCGCTCGTCATGCACTTGCTCTTGACGATCGCGCGGGCCCCGGCGGCACGGAGCAGGTCGAGGATGAGCGTGAGGGCCTCCTCGGCGTCACGTGCCCAGTGGACCTTACCGCCGTTGGCCTCGAAGTTCGCCACGAACCGCGGCAGGAGCTCGTCGAGCCGGTTGACGGCGGACCACTTGGCGAGGCTCGCCGCGTCGCGGGCCTGTTCCCAGTCGCGGTAGCGGGCCTTCTGGGCGTCGCGGCTCGTGTAGTAGCCGCCGAGGGCCTTGCGGACGAACGCGCGGTGCCCGGTGTCGCGGACGTGCTCCGCGGCGTCGTGGAGGAATTGCTTCTTGGCGCCGCCCGCCGGCGGGTCGACGACGACGGGTGTGCTCGGTGCCAGGGGCGTCATGGGGGTACGATAGCCGGTCGGGCGAAGTCACGCGGCCGGATCCGGGCTGCCGTCGCCGGGACGCCGCCATCAGGAAGATACACTGTCGTCAGTCGGCGGCCGCCTCGGGTCGCTCCGCGGCGACGCTGCCGCCCGTCCCACTCGGCCACCCCCCACTCGGCCAGCCATGTCGCCCCTGGACACGCTTCCGCTCGGAACGTTCGCCTTCCGCGCCGCCGTCTGGGCCGCGGTGGCGACGGGCTGGGTGGCGGGCAGCATGTGGGTCGTGCGCGACGCCACCGACGTGTTCGGCCGGAGCCGGTTCTGGAAGGCGATGCTGTTCGGCGTCGGCATGATGCTCTTCATCGGCACCTGCCTGCTCGGTGCGGCGGCGGTGCCTCTGTCCGCAGCCTCGCTCGCGGTCGTCCTCGCGGCCTACGTGTTCCGCCGTGAGGCGGCGGTCGATTCCGCAGACCGGCTCGTGCCTGCCAATCTCGTCGAGATCTGTCGCAGCCGGCTGGAGCGGCTGCCCGGGGTCAGGCAGCTCCTCGAGCGACTGCGGGGCTCGGCACCGGCGCGGCGGCGTCGCGGATCCGACGACGGAGTCGTGCTCTTGAAGAAGGACGGCACGGTGTTCGGCACGGGCCGCGAATCCGCCGATCGCGACGCCAACGAGGCCCTCCAGGCGGTTCGGCGGATCCTCGGCGACGGCGTCGACGTCCGCGCCACCGACATCCACGTCGAGCCCCGGTCCGGCGCCGAGTGCCACGTCCGGTTCCGCATCGACGGCATCCTGCAGACCCGCGAGACGTTGCCGGCGGCCGCGGGCAAGGCCGTCGTCTCGGCGCTCAAGGTGCTCGGCGACATGGACATCGCCGAGCGCCGCCGGCCCCAGGACGGCACCTTCGCGGTGCTCGCGGGCAGTCGCCGTTTCGACGTGCGGGCGGCGTCCGGCCCGACGAACTTTGGCGAGAAACTGGCGCTGCGGCTGCTCGACGCCGACGGCGGCATCGTGCGGCAGGGCCTCACGGCCCTGGGGATGCGCGAGTCGATGATGCGGACGCTTCGCGACGTGGTGCAGCGATCCCACGGCATGCTCGTGGTGGCGGGGCCGACGGGCTCCGGCAAGACCACGACCGTCTACGCGGCGCTCGCGGAGATCGACGTGCTCACCCGCAACGTGGTGACCATCGAGGATCCGGTCGAGTACCGCCTCGACAACATCTCGCAGACCGCGGTGAACGTCGCGGCCGAACTCACGTTCGCCAAGATCCTGCGGTCGGTCTTGCGGCAGGACCCGGACGTGATCCTCGTCGGTGAGATCCGCGACCGGGAGACGGCGGAGATCGCCATGCAGGCCGCGCTCACCGGCCACTTCGTGTTCACCACGCTCCACGCGAACGACTCCGCGACGACGGTCACGCGACTGCTCGACATCGGCTGCGACGCCACGCTGATCCAGTCGGCCGTCACGGCCGTGCTCGCCCAGCGGCTCGTGCGGCTCCTCTGCCCGGACTGCAAACAGCCCTACGAGCCGACGCCGGAAGAGCTCCGCCGCCTGGGCATCCCGGCGGAGCGGAAGCCGACCTTCTACAAGGAGCAGGGGTGCGACCGCTGCCTCGGCACGGGCTACCGCGGCCGCACCGGCGTCTATGAGCTGATGGTCGTCGACGGCGAGCTCCGCGGCCTGCTCGTGGGGCGACCATCCCTGGAGGCGATCCGGGCCGCCGCGCGGAAGGCGGGCACGCGGACCCTCTGGCAGTCGGCGCTGCTCAAGGTCGTCGACGGACAGACCAGTCTGGCCGAGGCGGAGAGGGTGGTGCGATGACGGAGTGCGCGGCGGGCATCCTCCTCGGTGCGTCCACGCTCGGGCAGCTCTGCGCGGGATGGGCGGCGGTGCTGCCGCTTGCGGCGCTGGCGATCTACGGCTGGTATCGCGGGGCGTTTCTCGCGACCATCGCGGGCCTGCAGGTGCTGGCGGCGTTCCTCGCCGCTGTGGCGCTGGCGAGCCCGGTGGCGCCGTTCGTGGAGTCGCTCGGGTGTCCCGCGGCGCAGTCGCTCGCCGTGGGCTACGGGCTCGTGTTCGCGGTCGTGGTGATCGTCGTCCGGCTGGCCGTCGGGGCGACGGTTCCGGAGGGTGGCTTCCGGCTCGCGCCGCTCGTCGACCAGGCCGCCTCCGTCGCGATCGGGGCGGTCGCTGGCGTGGTGCTCGGCGGCGCGATCCTGGTCGGCTGGTCGATGGCCGACGTGCCGGCGTGGATCCGGCTCGACAACACGCACCAGCCGCTCGATACCGGGGGCCGCATGCTCTGGTCGTTCGCCCGTTTCGTCGGGGCCGACCGCGAGCCATGGCCGCTCGTGCTCGATGGCGACCGGCCCGCCGGTGCGCCAGACGTGGCGGGACTCATCCTGGCGAGCGAGCCGTTCGCCGACACGAACGGCAACGGCGTGTGGGATGCCGCCGGGAGCGCCGACGTGCCGGACGAGCCCTATCTCGACGTCGACGCCGACGGGGGCTTCACCCGCGAACTGGCCTGGGCAGACGCCACCGGCGACGGGCGGCGATCGATCGGCGTGCGGGACTGTTATCGGCTCGCCGACTGGCGCCGGGTGCGGAGCATGCACACGCCGCGGATCGTCTCCGGCACCGCGACGGAGGTGACGGAAAACGCCCCGGTCGACGAGGCCGTCTACGAGGCCAGGGCGGCCGACATCGACGGCGACGCGATCAGCTTCTCGATCGAGCCCGTGGCGGGCGGTGAGGCGGGTGGGCCCGCGCCGGATCCGGGAGTGGTGATCGATCCGGCGACGGGCGTCGTGAAACTCGTGGAGCCCGCCGACTTCGAGCGGCAAAAAAGCCACGAGTTCGTGGTGCTGGCGACCGACGCCACGGGGCTGGTCGGCCGGCAGGCCGTGCGCGTGCGGGTGCGCGACGTGCCGCTCGAGACAAACTCGCAGCCCTGAAGCGCCTCAGGGCGTCGCCGTCCCCGCGAGCACTTCGGCGAGGTGGATCGTCCGCGGCTTTTTTCCCTGGCGCGACAGCCAGCCGTCGAGCTGTAGCTGGCACGACGGGTCGCTCGACACGATGTAGTCGCAGTTCGTGCGGGCGAGCGAGCCCCCCTTCACCTCGGCCATCGCGGTGGAGATCATCGGGAACTTGACACTGAAGAGTCCGCCGAAGCCGCAGCAGCTCTCCGGCTCGTCGCACTCCACGAGCTCGAGATCCTTGACCGCGCGGAGCAACTGCCGCGGCTCGTCCTTCACCCGCAGCTCGCGGAGGCCGTGGCAGCCGTCGTGGTAGGTGACGCGGTGCGGGAACCGGGCGCCGACGTCGGTCACGCCGAGCCGCTTGACAAGGAACTCACCGAACTCGAACGTACGGGCGGCGAGGTCGAGGGCCGCCGTCTCGTGCGGCGTGCCGGCGAGCAGCTGCGGATAGAACACCCGGAGCATGGCCACGCACGATCCGCTCGGCCCCACGACCGCCTCCGCCCCGGCGAACACCCCGACGGTGCGGATGGCGATCTCCCGGGCCTCGTCCCAGTAGCCGGCGTTGAAGCTCGGCTGCCCGCAGCAGGTCTGCGCCGCGCGGAACTCGCAAGTGTGCCCGAGCCGCTCGAGCACCGTGGCCACCGCCAGGCCGACCTGCGGCGCCATCTGATCCACGAAGCAGGGAATGAAGAGATCGACCTTCATGCCGAGAGTGTACCCCCGACGGGGACGGCCGCGATCAACGCCGTTGCGGCCGGATGAGATGGCGGCCCGCATACCGCTACGCGGCTTTCAGTCCCCGCGCCGGCGCTTCGGGCTTCCCGGCAATCGGCGGAGGCACTCGCTCCGCCAGGAAGCCCGGAGCGCGAGCGACGGGAAAGCGGGGCGTGTGCCATGCGGCTCCGCGAGCGTTGATTGCGGCGGCAATCCGTATTCCCCGCGCTGGCGCTTGGGGCTTCCTGAAGGAGGTCACGTCGCACGAGCCACCCAATCCCATCCAGAAGGCCTGGAAGGCGGGCGTGATTCCTACTGCAGACAGAAGCCGGGTGGGCGGACGGCGCAGGAGCCTTCCAATCGTGGCCCGAGTCAGCCCGCCATCACCCCGGATGTGCGGCCACGATTGGTAAGCGACGAAGCCGTCCGCCCACCCGGCGGCCGCCCCCGCTCACGCCCGCCGGCCGAGCGCGCGCACCAGCGCCGCCCCCATGTCCGCCGGACTCTCCGCGATCTCGATGCCCGCATCGCGCAGGGCGGCGAGCTTCGCCTCGGCCGTGCCCTTGCCGCCGGAGATGATGGCGCCGGCGTGGCCCATCCGCTTGCCCGGCGGCGCCGTGCGGCCGGCGATGAACGCGGCCACGGGCTTCGTGACGTGATGCTTCACGTAGTCGGCCGCCTCTTCCTCGGCCGAGCCGCCGATCTCGCCCATCATCAGGATCGCGTGGGTGTCGGGGTCGTTCTGGAAGAGCTCGAGGATGTCGATGAACGACGAGCCCACGAGCGGGTCGCCGCCCAGCCCCACGCAGGTGCTCTGGCCGTGCCCGAGTTGCGTGAGCTGCCAGACGGCCTCGTAGGTGAGCGTGCCCGAGCGGCTCATCACGCCGACGTGGCCGGGAGTGTGGATGTAGCCGGGCATGATCCCGATCTTGCACTCCGCCGGCGTGATCACGCCCGGGCAGTTGGGGCCGATCAAGCGGCTCTTCGAGTTTCGCACGACCGGCATCACCCGGGCCATGTCCATCACCGGGATGCCTTCGGTGATCGCGATCACGAGTTCGATGCCGGCGCCCACCGCCTCGAGGATCGCGTCGGCCGCGAAGGCCGGCGGCACGAAGATCATCGTGGCGTTGGCCCCGGTCGCATCGCGGGCCTCGGCGACGGTGTCGAACACGGGCAGGCCGGCGACCGTCTCGCCCCCCTTGCCCGGCGTGACGCCGCCCACCATCCGGGTGCCGTAATCGAGGCAGCCCCGGGTGTGGAACTCGCCCACCTTGCCGGTGATGCCCTGGCAGATCACGCGGGTGTCACGGTTGACGAGGATGCTCATGGGTGGCGGGTGGAGGAGGAGGTGAGGTGGCGGGTCAGGCCTTGGCGGCCGCGACGACCTTCTTGGCGGCGTCGGTGAGTCCGTCGGCGAGGATGATCGAGGTGCCGCTCGCGGCGAGGATCTTCTTGCCCTCCTCGACCTCGGTGCCCTCGAGGCGGACGACGAGCGGCACGGTGAAGCCGACCGTCTTCGAGGCCTCGACCAGGGCCGTGGCGATCGTCGTGCAGCGCATGATGCCGCCGAAGATGTTGACGAGGATCGCCTTCACGTTCTTGTCGGAGAGGATGATGCGGAAGGCCTCCGTCACGGCCTTCACGTCGGCGCCGCCGCCGACGTCGAGGAAGTTGGCCGGCTGGCCGCCGTGGAGCTTGACGAGATCCATCGTGCTCATGGCGAGGCCGGCGCCGTTGACGAGGCAGCCGATCGTGCCGTCGAGCTTCACGTAGGAGAGGCCGGCGGCCGCGGCCCGGATCTCGGCCGGCTCTTCCTCGGCCTCGTCCCGCAGGGCGGCCACGTCCTTGTGCCGGTACAGGGCGTTGTCGTCGAACGTCATCTTCGCGTCGAGCGCGACGAGCGTGCCGTCCTTGGTGAGCACGAGCGGGTTGACCTCGAGGAGCGACGCGTCGAGATCCACGAACGCCCGGCAGAGCCCGCGGAAAAATGCCTCGGCGTGCCGCCAGCTCGCCGTGGGGAGTTTCAATTTCGAGGCCAGCAGCCGGGCCTGCCAGCCGGCGAGACCCCGGTCGACGTCGAAGGGCTCGGCGAGGATGAGCTCCGGCGTCTTCGCCGCCACCTCCTCGATGTCCATGCCGCCGGCGGTGCTGGCGATGAGCACGGGAGAGCCCACGCGACGGTCGACGAGCACGGCGCAGTAGAGCTCGCGGTCGATCGCGCAGCCGCTCTCCACGAACACCTGCCGCACCACCTGCCCCTCGGGGCCGGTCTGGATCGTGACGAGCGTCTTCCCGAGCAGGCCCTCGGCGATCCGCCGGGCGTCGGCGGCGCTCTTCGCGAGCTCGACGCCGCGCTGCTCCGAGCCCCGCACCTTCCCCTTGCCGCGGCCGCCGGCGTGGATCTGCGCCTTGACGGCCGAGACGGGCGTGCCGAGGGCGGTGAAGGCGGCGGCGGCCTCGTCGGCCGTGCGGGCGACCCTGCCCGCGAGCACCGGCACGCCGGCCGCCCGCAGCAGATCCTTGGCCTGAAACTCGTGAATCTTCATGACCGGAAATATCCCACGAATGCCCCAGGCTGCAAGCCGGACCGCGTTCCGCCGCGGCAGTTCAGCCCATCAGCGCGGGGTCGGCCCGCTCCTTCTGCATCCGCTGCCGCCAGTAGGGCGTGGTGCAGAGGAGGAGTTTGCCGGTGCCCTCGTAGGAGTAGGCCAGCTTCTGGCCCGAGAGCCAGGCGCTCCACCACGACCGGGCCGGCCGGCGCACCCGCAGGCGAACGCCCGCCGTGCGGGCGATCACGAACGGACCGTCGGCGAGGAGTCGATCGTTCACGAGCTCGACCTCCTGCACCGGCCCGTCGACGGAGAGCACGACCTGCCCTTCCCCCTTGAGCGCGGTCTTGTACCAGAAGAGGCCCTGGTCGGCCCACCAGCTCGTCCACATGGTCTCGCGGTGCACGGAGATCCGCACCTCGCCGTCGCTCGCCCAGAAGCACTTCGTGTCGAGGATCCACCGCTCGCCGGCGGCGACGTCGAAAATGTGGAAGCCGCCGAGCGTGCTGTCGAGGTACACGCTGCCCGTGCCCTCGTAGCGAGGCCGGATGGGGGACTCGTCGGAGAACAGCGACACCCACCAGGCCTGGAGCGTGGGGAGGGGAACGTCCATCTGGATCTTCCCCTGCATGTGGTTGAGCGCCCCCCGCTCGGTGCGGACGTCGTCGTCGTCGAGATCGACGCGGATCCAGCGCATGCCCTCGCTCGACTCCACCTCGAACCGTGCCATCAGATCGTCACCTCCGGGCCGCGGGTGACGCCGCCCTGCGTCCAGTCGACGCTCCAGCCGGGGAACGCGATCTGGGGATAGGGATCGGGGGCGATCGGGCCCTGCTCGTGGACGATCTCGAACTGCCGGTCGGGGCGGATCCGGCCGATGCGGCACCATTTCGTGGTGTGCTGCGTCTTGGGGTCGAGACGCACGGTCCCGCCGGGCCCGGCGAACTCGAGGCCGTCGCGGAACGCCTGGCGTACCGCCTCGGTGTCGAACGACCCCGCCTTCTCGACGGCCTGTTTCCAGAGATGAAACAGGCACCAGTCGGGCTCCATCGGGTCGCCGGTCACCCGATCGCGGCCGAACTCGCTCCTGAACCCGGCGATCCACTCGCGGTTGGCCGGCGTGTCGAGGCTCTGGAAGTAGCTGGCGATGCCGAAATGGCCCGCGACCTGCCCGGGCAAGAGGCTCCGCAGCTCGTCCTCGGCGATGCTCGTGGAAACCACGGGAATCTTCGCCGGGTCGATCTTCGCGTCGGTGAGCGCTTGGAAGAATCCCAGATTCGAGTCACCGTTGATGGTGTTCAGCACGCAGTCGGCGCCCGCGGCGACGACCTGCTTGACGATCGCGGAGAAATCGCGGTCGCCGAGCGGCCGGTAGGCCTCGCCCACGGGCTTGAGGCTCTTCTCGGCGAGATACTTCTTGGCGATGAAGTTGGCCGTGCGCGGGAAGACGTAATCGGACCCGACGAGGAAGATCTTCTTCCGGCCGCCGCCGGCGGGGCTCGCCAACCAGTCGAGGGCCGGCAGGATCTGCTGGTTGGGCAGCTGCCCGCCGTAGACGCAGTATGGCGACGACTCGTTGCCCTCGTACTGGACCGAGTAGAAGAGCAGCTTCTTGGACTCCTCGACGATCGGGAGGACCGCCTTGCGGGCCACGCTCGTCCAGCAGCCGAACAGGGCCACCGCCTGTTCCTCGAGAAGCCGCCGCGCCAGTTCGGCGAACCGCTCCGGCCGCGACCGCGGATCGGGCGCCCGCGCGACGATCTTCCGCCCGAGCAGGCCGCCGGCGGCGTTGGTCCGCTCGAGTGCGTACAGCTCGACGTCGCGCAGTCCCGTCGCGCTGATCGCTAGCGGCCCGGTCTGCGAATGCAGCAGTCCCAGCATCACCGTCGGCTGCCGCGGCGGGATGCCGAGCGAGCAGCCGGCGAACAGCGCCGGCGCCAGCGCCCGGGCGGCGGCGAGCGTGGCCGTGACGCCGCCGCCCGCGAGCAGGTCGCGGCGGGCGAGCGATCGGTCGGCGGCGCGTGCAGGAGTCATGTCAGTCCTCGTTCATCCGCGCGTAGATCGCCTCGAACGCGTCCGCCGAGATGCTGACGTCGCCGCGGAAAGGCTGGTTCATGTCGAAGATCAGGTGGATCATCGTGCCGAGGTATGCGGCCAGGATGCCGCCGAGGATGAGCTGGGAGACGAACCGCATGTCGAACATCCAGCACAGCGCGATGTTGAACACGGCCCCCAGGATCATCACCCACCACATCGAGCTCGGCAGCGAGGACTTCACGGAGTTGAGCCGCAGCTGCCGGCACTCGAGGAACTCGTTGAACTGCCGGAGGGCCTCGGCGTGGAGGATCTCCTCGGCCGGCGTCTTGGGCTGGAACTCGAGCAGCCGGTCATTGAAGGCGTCGGCCCGGATCGTGCCCTCCTGGGGGATCACGCCCTGCTGCTGGAGCGGCCAGGCGTACTTGATCACGTAGCGGGTGTAGTCGCGGAGGATCCAGCGGAGGTTCTGGCCGTGGGGCTCGGGATACCGCGACACGTCCTCGTAGAGGGCGGAGAGCGCCGCGGCCTCGCGGGCCACGTTGGCCCCGGCGTCGGCCACGTTCTGGTAGGCCGTGACGGCGATCAGGCCGAGCAAGAGGCCGTAGAAGACGCAGAAGCAGGAGAGCACGTAGCCGACGATGTCGTTGGAGCCGGGCGTGCGCTTGACGAACTGCCGGAGGATCGGCCGCAGGACGATCGATCCGATCCAGTAGAAGCCGACGAACGCGGCGATGAAGAGCGCCGTCAGCCGCCCCTGCGGCACGTCGTAGAGCCAGTACCAGTTTTCGGGGTCGAACATCGCGGGCGCGTCCGGGCGCGGAGTGAAGGGATCAGAGATGGTACCAACGGCCCGGCCGCGGTGCAGGACGCCGGGAGTCCGGGATTTGTCGGCTAGCGCACGTCCTCCCCCTCGAGCGCGTAGATCGCCAGGTGCTTGCCGTCGGGACCCTTGAGCTCGGCGAGCCGGAACGTGCCCGCCACGGCGACCGGCCGGATCGAGAAGTCGGCGGTCCGGCCGGGCAGCATCCGCACCACGATGCAGTCGTGGAGCGCGGCGCCGGGGCCGAAGCAGCACTCCTGGTTGTCGCGGACGAGCACGAATTGGGTGAGGCCGGTCTGCTGGAAGCTTGGGAGGACGTAGCCGCGGACGCGGATCCGCGTGCCGTCGAGCGCGGTCACCCGCTCGGGCAGGAGGTCGCGGGTGAACGGCGCCCCCTTCTCCATGTCGAGCTTGATGTCGTCGAAGGTGATCTCGCGGGGCTGGCCCGGAGCCGGAGGCCGCGCGGCCGGCCGTGACGGCGCGGCGGCGGGCGTGTTGGCGGCGACCGTTGGCCGAGCCGGCGCGGGGGAAGCCTCGCGGTCGTCGCAGCCCGCGAGGGCCACGGCAAGGGCGAACGACAGCATGGCGTGCCGGAGCGGCTCCATCCTTCTCCCCGGCGGGCTCTAGCGCCGCTCCGCGGCCTCGAGGTGGTAGAGCACGCCACCGCCGGGCTCGGGCGTGGGCATGAACCGCACGCGGAACCGCCCCGCGATCTTCACCAGCCGCGGCGTGAAGTCGATGCCGTTGGGATCGGCGAGGTTCACGAGCACGCGGTCGGTGATCTTCGGATTGCCGCCGAAGCAGCAGTCACCCTGATCCCGCACGAGCAGGAACTGCGCGATCCCGTGCTGGCGGCTGCCGGGATACATGTAACCCTTCAAGAGCACGTCGCGGCCGTCGAGCGCCAGGGCCGTCGCGGGCACGGCGTCGGCCGGGTCGCCCTCGGCGGGCTGCAGGAGCGTGTAGGAGAGCCGCGCGAATCCGGGGGGCAGTTCGGCCGCGTAGACCCGCGCCAGCCGCAGGAGGCCGCCCCCCAGGCAGATCGCGCCGACGAGCATCGCGGCGACGGCCAGCGGCCTGCCCGTGAGGTCGTGCGGCCGGCGGGCGATGTCGCGGATCGCCACCGAGCCCAGCACGATCGCGAGCGTCGGCACGACCGCCAGCCACCAGTCGAGGAACGCCAGCGGGGCGAAGGCGGCGAGGATCGCGGCGGCCAGCGCGACGCCGGAGAGCGCCCGATACCCGTCGCCCGCGTCCAGCGCGACGGCGGGACGGGCTTCGGGCCGCGGCGGCGATGCGAACAGTCCGGCTGGCACGGCGGCCGATCCTCCGGTCGCGAGGCTACCGCGCCGCCGGGCCGCGTGGGCCCGGCCGCAGCGTGGCCCGGGCGACCGCGGCCACGGCGAGCACGACGGCCGCCCAGACGGCCCACTTCCAGGCCGGCGGAACGGCCGGCCGGGACGGGTCGATCTCGGTGGCGGGAGGCGGGGGCACGGCGCCGGGCAGCTCGTCGGTGGCCTCCTCGTCGCCGATCACCGGCGGGATCCGCGGCACGAGCGCGGCATCGGCGGCCGTGGGCGGGACGGCCGTGGGACTCGCCGCCCCGCCGTCGGCGCCGTCGTCGTCCGCCGGCCGGGTCGCGGCGGTGCCCCCGGTGACCAGGCCGGCGAGGCCCGCGAGCGTGGCGGCCCGCCGCACCGCCTCGGGGTCGATCTTCTCGAGCTCCGCGACGGCCGCCGCGGCCTCCGGCAGCGGGCAGGCGCGGAGGTAGTTCACGACCGGCTCGCGGACGAAGATCGTGTCGCTCGAGGCCGTCTTGAAGAGTTCCACGAGCCGGTCGACGACCGACCAGTCCTGCCACCGCGCGAGGTCGGCGATCACGAGGTCGGCGAGTTTCGGTTCCGCGAGCAGCAGCCGCAGCGAGCGGAGCACCCGCTCCCGGGGCACGAGGTCCGACTCCTCGCCGAGGAAGCGGAGCGCCATGACGGCCGCGTAGGTCTCGGCGAACGGCACCTCCCGTCCGCGCCGCTCGAGGAACAGCCGATCGACGAGATCGAGCGCCTCGGGGCCCTTGAGCGCGACGTAGCAGGCGATGAGGGCGTCGAGCCCGCTGCGGGCCTCCGCCTCGTCGATCCCCAGGTCGGTGCCCTCGAGCAGCCGCTCGATGCGCTTCGCGTCGTCGGGTCCGCCGCACACGCCGAGCATGGTGGCGTAGAGCCGGCGGCGGTTGGCCTGCACCTTCGGGTTTTCGATCCAGGCGAGGAGCTGCGCCGGGTTCATCCGGTCCTTGAGCCCCTTGACGTCGGCGTAGGGGGCGACCGCGAACTCGTCGTAGGCGTCGCGGGCGAGCGTGTCGTCGGCGTCCTCGAGATACTGCTGGAAGAAGGCGAGACGGTCGGCCCCCTTCTCGGGAAGGTCGGCGAGTTTCTCGAGGTATGCGACGGCCCGGTCGCTGACCGGCACGGGGCTCGACCAGACGAGGTTCGGCGGCTCGACGCCGAACAAGAGGCACAGCGTGCCCACGGGCTTGGCGTCGAGCATGATCGTTTCGATCGCCGCGCCGTCCGGTCCGGCGAGTCCCGCGGTGGCGACGAGGTCGGCCCCCTTGAGGGCCTTGACGACCTGCAGTTTCGCCTTGGGGAGCGGGCCCTCGGCCCGCGGCGCGAGTGCCCCGGCCGGCGGCGGCTCGACGAGCCGGGCGATCACCGCCGCCTGGCTCTGGGCGATCTCCTGCGCGAACGTCAGCGACACGGCCGAGCAGAACGGGCAGGCGGCCGCCTGCCCGACCAACGCGGCCAGCGCCACGACGGCAATGCCGAAGAGAAAGATCCGCCTCATGAGGGAAATGCTAGCAATTTTCCGACGTTCCTGCGGCCGCCCTCCGCGGGACGCGTCCCGCCCGATCACAGCCACCGGGCCACGTCGGTGCGGTAGGCCGCCAGGGCCGGAACGAGCGCCGCGAGGATCGCCAGGCCCACGAGCAGGGGCACGAGCAGCAGTTCCGCGGGCGACCCCGACAGGAAGCCCACGGCCACGCCGGCCTGCTCCACGACCCACGGGCCGATCGTGGCCACGATCGCGTGACCGAGCAGCCATCCGGCCAGGCCGCCGACGCCCGCCAGGAGCACGGCCTCGATGAGGACGGTGGCGAGCACCTGGCCGCGACCGGCCCCCAGGGCCCGCATGATCGCCACGTCGCGGCTGCGTTCGAGCGCCGAGCCCACCATGCTCACGAGGATGCCGATCGCCGAGACGACGACCACGAGCACGGTGACGAGCAGCAGCAAAAGCTCCAGCGGCCGCACGAACAGGTCGAGCAACTGCCGCATCTCGCGGACGGGCATCGCGGCCTGGGCGTCGCGGCCCTCGTTGAGCGTGCGGGCGAGTTCCATCGCCATCAGTTCCGGCGGCAGCCCGGGCGGCGCCGCCGTCTCGACGAGCAGCGCGGTGACCTCCCGCGCGGCGAAGGGCAGCAGGCCCGGCGCGGGCGCGGCGTCGTCGGCCGGCACGCCCTCGCCCGGGGGCTTGGCGTGCCCGTCCTGCAAATAAAACCCCTCCATGTTCACGTACACGCCGCGGTCGACGGGGGTGCCGGTGCGGGCGAGGATGCCCGTGACGCGGAACGGGTCGTGGATCTTCGTGGCGTCGGCGCCGTGCTGTGGGGCGATGCCGTCGCCCACGGCGATGCCGAGCTTCGCCGCCACCTCGGCGCCGACCACCGCGGTGTAGAGATCGTCGTCTTGGAAGCTCTCCCCCGCCGCGAAGCCGAACGGCCGGCCGTCGCCCGTGGTGAGCCGCGCGAAATAGTCGGCGTTCGTGCCCACGACCCGGTAGCCCCGGTAGTAGTCCCCCATGCAGATCGGGATCGCGGTCCGCACGCTCGGCGCGAACCGGCCGTCCGTCCCGTCGCGCCGCCGGTCGGCCGGCAGGAACTCCTCGTACAGCGCCCAGGGCACGTTCTCGATCGGCCGACTGATCAGGTAGACGCTGTTGAGCACCAGCTGCAGCGGGCTCCCCTTCGCCCCCACGATCATGTTGTAGCCCAGCCCGCCCCCGGTGGTGAACGCCCGCTTGACGACGCCCCCCACGACGAGCGTGGCCACGACGAGCGCGACGCCGAGCGCGAGCGACAGGGCCGTCAGCGCGCTCTGCAGCGGCCGCTGCCGGATGGAACGCCAGGCGATGCCGAGCAGCGTCATGCGTGGGCCGCCGCGCGGTTGAAGTCCTCGAGCGCCAGCCGCCGGGGGAACTCGGCGGCCACGGCCGGGTCGTGCGTGACCACGAGCAGGGCCACGCCCTGTTCCGCGCAGGTGTTTTTGAGCAGGTCGATCACCTGCCGTCGGTGGGCGGCGTCGACGCTCGCGGTGGGCTCGTCGGCGAGCACGACACGGGGGCGGTTGGCGAGCGCCCGGGCCACGGCCACCCGCTGCTGCTGGCCGATCGAGAGCTGGCCCGGCCGGTGATGCAGCCGATGGGAGAGGCCCACCTCCGCGAGCAGGTCGGCGGCCCGCCGGCGGTCGGGCGATCCGGAGCCGAAGGACATCGCCACGAGCACGTTCTCGAGCGCCGTGAACCCGGGCAGGAGGTTGAACTGCTGGAACACGAGGCCGAGCTTGTCGGCGCGGAGCCGGTCGCGGCGGGCCTCGGACAGCCGCGTGACGTCGACCCCGTCGATGGCCACGCGGCCGGAGTCGGGCCGCATGATCCCGGAGATCACGTGGAGCAGCGTCGACTTGCCGGAGCCGCTCGTGCCGGCGAGCGCGCACTGCTCCCCCTCCGCGAGCGCGAAGGCGGGCACGTCGAGCACGTCGGCCCGCTCGCCGTCGGGCATCACGAACGACTTGCGGACGGCTTCGAGTTCGATGACGGTGGCGGCCATGGCCCCCGCGATCGTACCGCGCGGGGCCCGCCGCCCGGCCGATTGAGCGGCCGCCCGCAGGACGTGTATATTCCGCGTCCTGCCGCGGCCGCGTCGATCGGCCCGAATCACCTCCCGGAGACTCCCTCGTGCCCATCCGCGTCGGCATCAATGGTTTCGGTCGCATCGGCCGCCTCACCTACCGCGCCATCTACGAGAAGTACGGCCTCAACGGCGACGTGCAGGTGGTGGCCCTCAACGACCTCACCGACGCCAAGACCAACGCCCACCTGCTGGAGTTCGACTCCAACTACGGCCCCTTCAAGGGCCGGGTGGGCTACGAGGGCAACGACCTGTTCGTCGACGGCCAGAAGATCCACGTGTTCGCCGAGAAGGATCCGGGGGCGATCCCGTGGGGCAGCCAGGGCGTGCAGATCGTGGTGGAGAGCACGGGCTTCTTCACCGACGCCACCAAGGCTGTCGCCCACAAGCGCGACAGCGTGAAGAAGGTGGTGATCTCGGCCCCGGCCAAGAACGAGGATCTGACGATCGTGCTGGGCGTCAACAACGAGATGTACGACCCCCAGAAGCACCACGTGATCTCGAATGCTTCCTGCACGACCAACGGGCTGGCGCCGGTGGCCAAGGTGCTCCACGAGACCTGGGGCATCGACCGGGGGCTCCTCACCACGGTGCACGCCTACACCAACTCCCAGAAGACGGTCGACACGGCCGCCAAGGATCTCCGTGACGCCCGGGCGGCGGCGATGAACATCGTCCCCTCGAGCACCGGCGCCGCGAAGGCCGTGGGCCTGGTGATCCCGGCCCTGCAGGGCAAGTTCACGGGCATGGCCTTCCGCGTGCCGACGCCGACGGTGAGCGTGGTCGACTTCACGGCGCTGCTCGCCAAGGACGCGTCGCCGGCCGACATCAACGCGGCCATGAAGAAGGCTGCGGAAGGCCCGCTCAAGGGCATCCTGCGGTACACGGACAAGGAGCTCGTCTCGACCGACCTCCGGGGCGACCCGCACAGTTCGATCTTCTCGGCCGTCGACACGATCGGCCTGGGCAATCTCGTGAAGGTGGTGAGCTGGTACGACAACGAGTGGGGCTACTCCAACCGCGTCGCCGACCTGCTCAACTTCCTCGAAGACCGGGGACTGTGAAGACGGCGCGGCCGGGCCGGTGACGGCCTCGGCTGTGTCCGGATGCCTCGCCGCAGTGGCGGTCTGGCCCGAGACGGGAGGCCCGGCCTCCCGTCGGGAAGTCCCACGCGCAAGCGCGGGGAATGCGGCGGGCAACCGTGACCGGCCACCGCGGAGCCATGGGGCGTTCCACCCGCATTCCCGGCGCTTGCGCTTCGGGCTTTCCGATGGCACCGTGGGCTGGCGACAACCCGGTGCTCCGGGCCTGACGTGGGATGCGCCGATGGATGGTGCCGAGTGCACGATTACCGGATTGCCGGGAAGTCCCACGCGCGAGCGAGGGGAATGCGGCGGGCCACCGTGACCGGCCACGGCATGGCCATCGCGGCCGCTATCGAGCCGCGACCGTGGCGTCGGCCTCGAGAGCCGCGGCGTCGGGCGGGGTCATGCGGACGGCCACGCGGACGTGGTCGCCGACGGGAGGCCGGCCCGGCCAGGGCAGCTGGAAGGCGAGGCCACGCTGCCGGGACGTCCGCCGAAACCGGGTGAGCGTCTCCTCGGCCGCGATGTCCCAGCGGGCGATGGGCAGGGCGTCGCCGGTCGCCGGGTCGACTCCCGCCGCCGCATCGAACACCGCGATCGACACGGGGCCGGCCAGCGCCACGAGCCGCTCGTCGGCGTCGCGCGGCTCGAACACCACGGCCAGGCCGTCGCTCGCACCGTCGCCATCGAGATCGAGGCACGTGGTCTGGGCCGCGTTGATCACCAGGTGCGTGGCCCGGCCCGCGTCGGCCGCGAGCTCCTCGTGCGAGAGCCGCCGCACCGGGCCCGATTCCGCCGGGGGCGGCAGGGCGAGGTCGCCCTCGGCGGCCGCGGGCGGGACGGCCGACGTGCGGGGCGCGGGCAGCGGCCCACCCGGCAGCGGCGGCACACCCTCGATCTTCGGAGGCTCGAGCGGGCCCACGGGAAGGCCGCCCGGCGTCGCCGGCGCGTCGGGGATCTCGAGGGCCGGCGGCACCGCCACGGGAGCGGGCAATCCGGGGCGGGGACGGATGGGGCCTCGGCGGGTGGTCGCCGCGTCGTCCTCGCTCACCCCCAGCTGTCGCTTCAGGCTCGCGTTCTCACTCGTGGCCCGCTCGATCCGAGCAGAGGCGGCCTGCAGTTCGTCCTGGAGCTGGTAGATCTGATCTTCCTGGTAGCGGAGCTCGCGCTCGAGCAGTTGCTGGTTGAGGTCGCTCTTGCAGCCCGTGGCACAGGCCAGCGCCACCAGCGCGCAGCCCGCGCCGCTCGCGGCGAATCGGCGTCGCTGGCGTCCGCACCGCATGCCCACACTCCGAGGCGTCGCGCTCGCCGGGTCCCGCAGGATCCCGTCGCGCGGCCGGGACGGTACCGGGCAGCCCGCCGCGAGTCCATGCGAACCGGGGGCCCGGAGAATCCGGCAGATTGCGGGGTTCGGGCGGGCGGCGCGGGCGGCCGGTGTCAGCCGGCCTTGCCGGCGGGCATCCGCTCGATGACCTCGTCGATGAGCCGGTAGTCGAGCGCCTCCTGCGCCGACATGAACCGGTCGCGATCCGTGTCCTGCTCGATCTTCTCGAGCGGGTGGCCGGTGTGCTTGAGCAGGATCGCGTTGAGCTTCTGCTTGACGTTCTTGAACTCCTTGGCGTGGATCATGATCTCCTCCGCCGTGCCCTCCATGCCGGCGAGCGGCTGGTGGATCATGATCCGGGCGTTGGGCAACGCCCGCCTCTTGCCCTTGGCGCCGGCCGTGAGCAAGACGGCGCCCATCGAGGCGCACTGCCCGATGCAGTAGGTGGCCACGTCGCAGGTCACGAACTGCATCGTGTCGTAGATCGCCAGGCCCGCCGTGACGCTGCCGCCCGGAGAGTTGATGTAGAGGTGGATGTCGCTCTTCGGGTCGTCCGACTGCAGGAACAGCATCTGGGCCACGATGGCGTTGGCCACCTCGTCGTTCACCTGGCTGCCCAGGAACACGATCCGGTCCTTGAGCAGGCGGGAGTAGATGTCCATCGCCCGCTCTTCGCGGCCGCTCTTCTCGATGACGTAGGGGATGAGGGGCATGGCGTGGATGTTTCGCTGTCCGGTGGGGGGAAGGCCGCGGGTCAGTCCTTGTCCTTCTCGTCCTCGACGGCCGGCGGCTTCGTGAGCACGTCGTCGACGAGGCCGTATTCCTTGGCCTCGGTGGCGGTCAGGTAGCGGTCGCGGTCGGTGTCGCGGGCGATCCGCTCGATCGGCTGGCCGGTGTGGGCGGCGAGGATCTCGTTGAGCACGGCCCGGGTCTTGATGATCTCGTCGGCCTGGATCTCGATGTCGCTCACCTGGCCGCCGACCTGGCCGTAGGGCTGGTGGATCATCACCTTGGCGTGCGGCAGGGCGTAGCGCTTGCCCTTGGCCCCGCCGGCCAGGAGCACGGCGCCGCCGCTGGCGGCCAGCCCGACACAGTAGGTGGCCACCGGGCACGACAGGATCTGCATCGTGTCGTAGATCGCCATCGTGGCGGTGACGCTGCCGCCGGGCGAGTTGATGTAGAAGTGGATGTCCTTCCGGCGGTTCTCGCTCTGGAGATAGAGCAGCTTCATCACCAGCTCGTTGGCGTTGCCGTCGTAGATCTCGCCCTGCAGGAGGATGATGCGGTTCTCGAGCAGGAGGTCGCCGAGCGTCATCGTCCGCTGCCGCTGGTAGTCGCGGTAGGCGGAGGAGGCGGACGGCGTGACGGGGCGGTCGGGCATGGGGCTCTCGGGGCGATCCACGGGGTCGGAGGCGGCGTGCGTTAGCCGCGGCGGGTGCCGGGCAGGGGAGTGGGCTCGGCCTGCGTGGCCGTCGGGATCTCGTCCTCGCCCACGACCGCCCCACAGACGGCGAGGTCCAACGCCTCGGCGTCGGCCTTCTGGAACTCGAACGGCACGTCCTTGAAGGCGGCGTGCGACGTGACCAGGTCGATCGTCTTCCGCTCGATGATCTGGTTCCGCAGCACGTCCATCAGCCCCCGGCGCTCGAGGCTCGCCCGCACACGGCGGGGCGGCTCGCCCGACTGGGCGGCGATGGCCCGGATCTCCTCGTCGTAGTCGGCCGGGGCGTCGGCGATCGACTCGTCCTCGGCGATCCGCTCGAGGATGAAGTGCTCCTTCAGGGCCCGGGCCGTGCTCGCGAGCACGGTCTGCCGGAGCTCGTTGACGTAGCGGCGGATCGAGTCGTCGTCGAAGCCGCTGCGGCGGAGTTCGAGGATCGCCCGCTCGAGTTCCCGTTGCGCCTGCCGCTTGAGCAGGGCCGGCGGCAGATCCCAGCCGGCGGAGGCCGTCAGCGCCGCCGCCACCTGCTGCCGCACCTGGCGGCGGCGGTGCCACTCGAGCTGGTTTTCCAGCTGCTTCTGCACGGCGGCCCGGAGCGCCTCCTCCGACTCGAAGCCACCGAGCTCCTCGAGCAGGGCGGCGGTGAGCTCCGGCAGCTCGTGCTTCTTGACCTCGAGCACCGTGAGCTCCATCGTCACGTCCTGCCCGCGAAGGTCCTCGACGGCCGCCTCGTCGGAGACCCGGACGGCGGCGGTGACCGTGGTGCCCGGCTTGGACTTCTTCACGAGCGCGTCGAAGCCCGCCAGCTCGGCGTCGGCGAACGACAGCTTCGGCCGGACGACGATCTCGAGTTCGTCCGCCCGCGAGACCTCGCGATCGCCGACGGTGAACCGGACGTTGGCCACGACGAGGTCGCCGACCCGCGGCGGATCGTCGCTGGGCACGAACCGGCCCCGTTCGCGGAGCAGGTTGCCGAGGGCCTCGTCGACGTCGGCCGTGCCGATCTCGCGGACGGGCCGGTTGATCGACAGGCCCTTCCACTGCGGCAGTTCGAACTCCGGCCGCACCTCGATCGCGAACTCGAAGGTCATCGGGCCCGTGTCGGGCAGCAGCACCGCCGCCACGTCGAGATCGGGCTCGCTGATCGGCGCGAGTTTCTTCTGCTCGGTGACCTGCGTCATCGCGTCGGCGAGGAGCTTCGAGCGGATCTGCTCGGAGAGCTCGGACTTGAACCGGCTGCCCACGAGCCGGCGCGGAGCGCGGCCGGGGCGGAATCCGGGCAGGAGGGCCGTGGGCACGAGTTCGGCCACTGCCTTCTCTCGGTAGCGGTCGATGTCCTCCCGCGGGATCGTCACCTTCACCCGCCGCTGGCAGGTGGACACCTCGTCGATCGCGACGTCGAGCGAGAGCGGCGGCAGGGGTTCGTCACCCGTGGCGGCGGGCTCGGCGACGGCGGATGATTCGGGGGGCACCATGGGCGAACCGGAAGGGGGGCGGGAGGGAAGAAGGGACGAAAAGCGGGTGATGGGATTCGAACCCACGACAACCACGTTGGCAACGTGGTGCTCTACCAACTGAGCTACACCCGCGCTGGGTGCCGGCCCGGGCGCCGGCCGACCGCAAGCCCCGCGATTATAGAGGTGGGGCGGGGTGCCGCAAGGTCACGGGCGCGTGCCGAGCTGCCGATCGGGCGGCCGTCATTGGACGGGCCGCAGCCGGGGGTACACTCTTCGGCGGCGGCCGCGATGGATCCGGTCACCGGAATCCGGCCGCCCGTTCCGCGTGCGACACTTCACCGGCCACCGCGTCCGGCCCAGGATCCATGGACATCCGCTTCGTCGAGGTCAGGGCCGGCAAGAGCCACGTCCGAAAACTGCCGTGCGTGGTGGGCCGCGGCGACGACGCCGACTTTCGCATCAAGAACGACAGCGTCAGCCGCCGCCACTGCCGGTTCGCGCTCCAGGATGGCGTCGTCCACGTCACCGACCTGGGCTCGACCAACGGCACCGCGGTGGACAAGAAGACGGTCGCGGCCGATGCGGCCACGGCCGTCTCCACGGGAGCGCAGGTGCGGATCGGTGGGATCGTGCTCCGCGTGGAATATGGCGCGGCGAAGCCGGCCGCCCCGGGCGCCCGGAACGACGACACCGTGCCGCTCGATGAATCCGCGGTGCGCGCCATCACGGCCGCCGACGGCTCGGCCGCTCCGGGACTGGTCGAGAATGCGCCGGCGTTTCCCGAGGCCGAGCCCGCCCCGGCCGGAGACTTTTCGTCGCTCGGCAGCGCCGACGCCGCGCCGCAGCCGGGCGACGCGGGGTTCGATTTTCTCGGCGGCGCGGCCGCCGAGACGCCTGCGGCCGACGACAAGCTCGACGACTTCTTCAAGAAACTCTCATGACCCGTCCCGCACCGCGGCCCCAGGGCGTCGCATCCGCCGGGCAGCCCGCGGAGAGCGCGGCCCGCCGCGTCACCGTCCGTGATCTGGCGCTGGCGAAACGGGACGGCCGACCGCTCTCCATGATCACCGCCTACGACTGGCCGACGGGCCGGCTCGCCGACGAGTCGGGCGTCGACTGCGTGCTCGTGGGCGACAGCGTGGCGATGGTGGTGGCCGGCCGGTCGTCGACGATCCCCGCCACGCTCGAGCAGATGATCTACCACGGCGAGATCGTGGGCCGGGCGGCGACGCGGGCATTCGTGATCGTCGACCTGCCGTTTCCGCTGCAGCATCTGGGGGCGCGGACGGCGATCGAGAGCTGCGCCCGGATCCTCAAGGAGACCGGCTGCCAGGCGGTGAAGCTCGAGGGCACGGCGGGGCAGGCGGAGGTGATCGCGGCGATCGTCGGAGCCGGCATCCCCGTGCTCGGCCACGTGGGCCTCCGGCCGCAGGCGGTGCACCAGCTCGGCGGCTACCGGGTGCAGCGCGACGCCGACCGCCTGCTCGCCGACGCGCGGGCGGCGGCCGACGCCGGCGCGTGTGCGGTCGTGCTCGAGTGCATCCCGGCCGACGTGGCCCGAGAGATCACGGCGGCCGTCGCGATTCCCACGATCGGCATCGGCGCCGGTCCGCACTGCGACGGGCAGGTGCTCGTGATGCACGACCTCGTCGGCCTGTCGTGCGGCCGCGTGCCGAAATTCGTCCGCGGCTACGCCGACGTGAAGACCGACATCGCCGCGGCCCTGGCCCGCTGGCGGGCCGATGTCGCGAGCCGCAGCTTCCCCGGCCCCGCCGAGACGCTGGGCTGACCGCGCTCTCGCGGGATCGCTGATCGTCCCCGAGGACCCAGCCGGTCGATGGCGGAAGACGAGCGGACGGCGGAAAACGTGTGCCCGAACAGGATGCGATGGCCGTCGACCCAGGCAACCCTTGGCGTTGCCTGCGGTCGACCAAGTGGAAAAAGCCCATGGATGGCTTTTTCCAAGGACGGCTAGGTGGCGGGCATCACGACTTCGTCGGAGATGATGACGGGCTTGCCCGTCGTCACGCCGGCGGGGGTCGGCAGCGGCGCCGACACGGCGGGCGAGCCGCCCGGGCCGCCCGGCGCGCTCATCGTGGCCGGCATCGACATGCCGCCCTCGACCACAGAGCCGCCGCCGCAATTGTCGCAGCCGGCGTTCATCGGCGGACAGGCGTTGGGGCAGCCCTGGTTCTGGCCGCAGATCCGGCCGGGCGCCGCGGCCTGCGCGGCCGCTCCCGGCGGCACGAATCCGGGAGGCAGGTGTCCGAAGCACTTCTCGTACTTCCAGACCTCGAGCGCGATGTAGCGCTCGGTGAACGTCTTGCAGCCCGCCAGGCTGCTGGTCGCCAAGGCCACCGCGGCCCATGCCGCGCACCGGCCGGTCCACACCGTCGCACGCATCGCTCCGTCTCCTTGCCGCGGGCACCGGGACAGGTCGCCGGAGGCAGTCCGGCCGGGCCTCGACGCCGCGGGGTCGGTTCGAAGCCTCGCAACGCTACCTCATGGCAGGCGCGCGGCAAGCGGCGGCGGGATCCGCGCCGGCATGCGGCGCGGAAAGATGTGACGGTCGTGCCGGGGGCCGGCGGCTCAGCCCTTGCGGTGCCGGATGCGGGCCCGCATGCGCCGCTTCTTCTGGCCGAGTTTCCGCCGACCCTTGCCCGTTTTCTTGACGCCCATGGATGTCCTCCGCGGGCCGGCTCGTCTCCCGGCCGAAACCTCGCCGCGACGTTGTAAGATGTCGCGGCCCGGGTTTTCAAGCGGCGTGCCCCGGGACCGTCGCGGAATCGCCGTCCGGGCGCCGGCATGATCGTCCTCTTCCCCACCTACGCGCGACGGCTCTCCGACGGTCGCTGGCGCGCCCGGATCGAGGGCATGGTCACGCGGCCGCTGCCCGAGAAGAGCCACCGCCGCACGCTGGCCGTGGCCGTGCTGCGCCGGCTCCTGGACCTCGACGAGGGCCAGCTCGAGTCGGAGATCTTCCGCCACCGCGCCGAGGCGTTTCTCTTCCAGCGCGTGGCGGGCCGGCGGGTGATCGTGGGCGTCGGCGGGCGGGCCGTGGCCGCGGCCCAGACCGACCGCAGCGGCCACTTCCGCACGGAGATCGACCTCGACGACGGCCCGCGGGCGCCGAACGCCGAGCCTGCGGCCGGCCGGATCGCCTGCTCGGCGGAGGCCGAGGCCGACGACGAGCCGCCGGTCGGCGGGCCTGCGGCCGGGGTGATCGACCTGATCGAGCCCGCCGGCGCCTCGGTGATCTCCGACATCGACGACACGGTGAAGGTGACGAACGTCGCCGACCACCGCGAGCTCCTGCGGAACACGCTGCTGCGGGAGTTCATGGCGGTGCCGGGCATGCCGGAGGTGTTTCGCGGCTGGCGCACCGCAGGCACCGCGTTCCATTACGTGTCGTCGAGCCCGTGGCAGCTCTCGCCGTGCCTGTGCGGTTTCCTCGCCGCCGCCGGCCTGCCCGCCGGCTCGATGCACCTGAAGCTCTTTCGCCTGAAGGACTCGACGCCCCTGCGGCGGCTGCCGTCGCGGAAGCGGTCGAAGCGGCGGGTCATCGAGCAGATCATGGCCGACTTCCCGGGGCGGCGATTCCTGCTCGTCGGCGACTCCGGCGAGCGCGACCCCGAGGTCTACGCCGCCGTGGCCAAGCGGCGGCCGGCGCAGGTGGCGGGGATCGCGATCCGCATGGTGGAGTCGCGGGCGCCCGAGCGGA
>Ga0315904_10002992_pt1 | contig 25440 bp, 13 predicted proteins | sample LakEriMetagenome_6_FD_203529 | JGI IMG/M metagenome (GOLD analysis project Ga0315904, IMG submission 203529) | Freshwater fungal communities from buoy surface, Lake Erie, Ohio, United States - Buoy 12 MA120 | ecosystem: Environmental > Aquatic > Freshwater > Lake | place: USA: Lake Erie, Ohio... | reverse complement strand
GTTCGTCAAGAATTATGTTGTAAATCGTGCAATAAAAAAGTTCTTGTTTATTCCATTTATAGTGTACTTAGTTCCTGGTTTTCCGATATCTAAACGTATTGTTTTGTCAAGACATTTTATCTAAGTACATGCGACACTAAATCTTTTTAAAGACTAATTTTCCAATCATTTCAAATACATGTACCTTTTGAAGACGATTTTACTCACTTCCCTGTAAGCTCCTGATATGACTAGATGACACCTACGGCCGTAGGTACACCGATGGGAAAAACCGTCGTCAAACACCTATTCGTCTGTTTCCAGGAGTCGCACTTGTTTTTGCATAAACGCTTGTAATGTAAGCGATATCGAGAAATGAGGTGAGAACTTGGGCTGCAAATAGACTCTGGAGCCCTTCGGAAGCATAAAAATGCTGATGCAGACGTTTCAAAAAATCCCGCATGTAGCCACCCCCTGGGGGGCTCCGTCCGCGCAGACTCATTTTTCTCCAGGAAGGACCCGCAATCATCGCTAGATCATCGGTACATGCACAATAGAATACTATATCTGAAAAAAACAAAAGACCAGGAACGCTGTTCCTGATCTCAAGTTTTGCTTCATACAATCCACTTTTTATGCAAAAATGGAAGGGCTTTGATTATAAAGGAGCGTCTAAAATGTGAAGCATCATCATAGCGCCAATACAGTTATAACGTACAAGTCCTTGTGCGTTCAAGCCCTATGATTGCTTGCCATTTAGTCGCTCCTTGCTGTTGGTAAACCGCGCAACAAGGAGAGTTGTCTATGCCTCTAGTCCAAGTCGCACCCTGGTACTCCATCGACATCGCCAGCATTAAGCGGGATTTCATCATTCCAGGCTTTAAAGCTGGAACCGTAGGCTCATTGGTATCACCAGGTGGTGCTGGTAAGAGCATGTTCGGCCTCATGCTAACCCACCAAATAGCATGCGGAACGGACCTGCTTGGGTTAGGTGAAACTCCAAGAGGGAGAGTTGTTTACCTTTCAGGAGAGGACGACGAAGAGGAATTAGGCTATCGACTCGCAGCTATTGGCCCATTGTTGAGCCTATCTGATCGTGATGCCTGCGCTGAAAATATAATGTTAGTAGACTTCACTCAGGATATGAAACGTATAGAAAGCAAAGATTTTCAAGAAGAGTTGGAGATGGCTGCGAATGGAACTCGTCTTATCATACTTGATACACTTAGAGTATTTCATGGTGCTGATGAGAATAGTTCCTCTGAAATGACTCATATAGTCGGAATACTCAGATCAATTGCTGGAAAGCATAATTGTTCCATCTTATTCCTGCACCACTCAAGCAAGAGTATGGCAGTATCAGGGGCAGGCGATATGCAACAAGCTTCCCGTGGTTCAAGCGTTCTCACAGATAATATTCGCTGGCAAAGCTACCTGTTGACGATGACAGAGAAGGAATCAGAACAGCTATCAGACCGCACTAATGGAGAGCCCATAGGCAAGGATAAGCGCAGTTACTATGTGAAGTTTGGAATGAGCAAGCAAAACTACGGCACACCGTTTGAGGAAAAGTGGTATAGACGCGGAAAAGGTGGGATACTTGAACCTGTCATGCTACGCAACGTAGCATTAAGACAACGCAATGTCGAACAGGCAAAGGGAGCGCGTGACGATGACTGAGAGAAAAGAGAAAGAAAGAAAGCCTGATAAAAAATCCAAAGACGACAATTCAAAAAATTACGCCAAGCTTGAAATTGAAATAGCACTCGCACCGCTCTTTTATACTGTAAAAGACCAGAAAACTAGGCCAAACGCCATAATCAGAAGGGAACATGCGAATGGCTGGGTAGAGATTAGATGCTTTGAACGCCTCAGTATATTCGACGAATCGGTCGTACTTGCTCTAATGCAAATAGCTAATGATAGGAAGAGGACTAAATTCCTGACCAGTTCACCAAAGAGTGAACTAGGAAAAGAACTGCGTAATATAATGGACCCAGGAAATGACCTTAAAGACCAAAAAGTTGGAATGCTAGTTGATACCGACTTGAATGAAATAGCTAAAATAATGGGGTACAAGAAGCCAAGTAAGAAAGATAGAGACAACGTCATGGACAGCATTGTCAGAATAGGTAGCGTGACTATAAGAGAAAGAAACAATGCTGAGAATGTTGAGTACGGTGGTCTTCCAGGATTCATAAGGTACAAGCTTAAGGATGATGGACGCCTAGCTTTCGTGATCATGAGAAGACTAGCTATGGCTGCCTTCGGTGAAGAAGGGTGGCGTTTTGCTCTTGTGAGTATGGATGAGCGAAACGAGCTAAAAGGCGATATTTCAAAAACTCTTCATAAGTGGCTCGTAGCCTGGATATTCACTAGCGAGAAAATAAAGAAAGGCCCCCGTTATATAGGTCTGGATAAACTTGCGACTCATGTATGGCATGACTGGGACAGCTATACACCAGGAGGACAACGATGCTGTCGAAAAAAGCTCAAGGAAGCACTGCATCAGATCAATAGCCTCCCTTTCTGGAGCGCGACAGTTGAAGGAGAGGGTGCTATGGCTCTCGTCTGCATCGAACGACTGGGACCCAAAACTGCACGACTGGAAGAAGCGTCTAAAACAAGCGATCTCGATGGAGAGTTACCTCCGTATCTTACGGATTAAGAGGCATTATGGCCGACGGGTTTGCCGAAACGCAGCGACAGGTTTGCTCGGCTTGCCGACAAAATAGCCGACGGGTTTGCCGAAACGCGCCGACGGGTTTGCCGAAACGCGCCGACGGGTTTGCCGAAACGCGCCGACGGGTTTGCCGAAACGCTCGGACCTTCAAAAAACGTCGTTAGTTATCGATATTGCTGAGTTATTCAGAAACACGCCAAATCTGTACGAGTTCTATTACGAGTCTCCTACAGAGACTCGTACAAAGACCAGACCCCGGCCCCGGCTTTAGGCCGGTCCGGTGCTGGTCCAAAAAGACCAGAAGAAAAATTCAGAACCGCACTCCCCGTTCCGGGTCGCGCAGCGACCTCTTCCAGGATCAATGGCAATTGCCCCCGACCCGTAGCGTAGAACTCATGGGTAAGCGTAACGGAAAAGGAGGAGCGCAGGAGCGAAGCGACGAGAACTCCTTTGGAGTGAAGCGGCCATGAGATCGTAGCGTAGAGGTCGGAGGGCGAATTGCCTTTGATCCGCTCCCCTTTCCCGGTGGGAAAGGGGCGGGGGGGAAAGGGAGAACAGAGGTTGTGGAAGAAACAACAAACAAGACGACACAAGCAAGGATGTTGCGGGTTCGATCCTTGGGTAGGGCATATGCTCTTTCGTCGATTCTAGGTGGGTTTTTGTTATTGTGAGCGCATGTTTGTTTTGAGGGAGAGTTTTCATGTGGATCACCAATGGCGACAAATATGTCAATTTGGCAATTTGCAGCAGCTTTGGGATTAGTGAAACGGCTAATGGCGATGTCTGTTTTTGTGTGAACGATAAAGCAGAGTTCGTTCTGGATATGGAATTTGATGAGGCTACTTTTAGACTTTACGAGATGATAAAGAGCGAAGGTGGTCCGAACTCTGAAAAGGTTCTGCATCTTGCAGATTGTGGGATGATATCAGCACAATTTTTTGTGCAGATGAACGACTATAACGCTCGTAGGAGTCAAAGCCCAGAATGGTAATGTTACCGATTAAGTTCTTTAAATGCGTATTCTGGCTTTTTACGACCGATTGTGACCGAATGTGACAAAGTATGAACAGGTTTCAGTGGGCAAGATGTGTGGCGGTAATACCGCCGAGGAGCGTGAGTTGATTGAGGCTCACGTTGAAGCCAAGGGACTCGATCCTGAACTGATCCGATGGGATGCCGCTATAGAGGCTGCAGCCAGTTTTTCGAATAGAGTTTGCGGGAAATGAGTTTATAGCGGGTGCGTTCGGTGTCGTTACCACTGACCGCACCCTGACCAACGAACCTTTGAACAGGAAAGGAAGGCTGGCTATGGCTAGGCTACATGAGGCATTGGTGCGACGACTAGGCGAAAAGATGGACACGCTGACGGCAGCAGAGGCTCGGGTGATCCGAGCTGCGTTTGACTACCGACTGAAGGCAAAGGGCATGGACCCAGACAAAGCTGCGGAGTCAGCTCTTGTCGAAAAGGGCTTTCTCCCGAGTCCTGATAGATGTCTGGAAAAAGCCGAAATTCACGACCAGCCTGATATTCAGCCAGATAACGAGGCGGCAGACCTGGCTCGCTGGGTTCGTGTTTTGGTTTGTGTAGGCATTGTGGCAGTATCGACAGGCTGGTTGACGGCTGATGCAGCAGAGTCGCTAGGCGGTGGGGCTGCTGGTTGGGTGCGTGCAGTTCTTGTCGAGCTGGTGGCGCTTCTGTGTCTCGTCAATCCAGTCGAGAAGCTGAAAACTAGAATCCTCGTGCGGTTCGTTGGCCTATGTGCGGTATTGATGACTTTCGGTGTGATTCATAGCGGCATCATGGAGCGGAAGCAAGAGACTCTTCGTGACATTGTTTCTGCTGATTACACGGTTGATAGTTTACGGCAAAAGCACGAGCGATTGCGTGAGTCAATTCAAAGTCTACCTGCATCGTATGTGAGCAAGAGAGAAGCGCTAGAGCGAGAATATGATGTTGTTCTTGATAGGCTTCAAACTGCTGAAAAGCAAGCTATCGGCGATGTTGACTTAGTTCAAACCAGGTCTGCCGTGGACTTGGTCTTTAGGGTGTGGATGATAGTCGTTAGTGTAGTATTTGGTCATGCAGCAGTACACTATGTCTCAAAGAAGAAAGCACACTAGCTGATAGCTAGGTGTGCTATATTAGATGGGAAAATGTAGTTTGATTGTGTTGCCGGGATAGTCCCGGCTTTTTTATGAGTCGCAGTTTATTTCTGGAATCGTTATCCCGCTGCTGTCCTGAATCCAACACGCATGCTGGCTTACTCTTCCGTATCGTCCACCCTTACCGCACTTTTTACCTCTCGATACAACACCTACAAGAAAACTTTTTTTGTCTTCTGTAACAAAAAAAGCAGGCCCTCCACTATCTCCCAGGCAGGAATCTATTCCTTCGCCTCCAAGCTCAATCTCATTTTGTTCGACTTTTGTTAACTTTACCTGTGCTTCACGCTTCTGGCCGTTTTCCCCAGACTCGGTTTGCCCGAATCCGACGATAGTGAACAGTTGCCCTATATTCAAAAATTCTTGATCGTTTTCATGGGAAGAAACTTCTGGAAATTCAAATTCAGGAAGAGTCATAGGATGAACAGTTACTATGTAACCGACGTCATTCCATTCGGTTTTGCTTGATTTGTATTTTGGAGAAACTCCGTATCTTTCAACTTCATATGTCTGAGTTGATTGAATGGAATCTCCAAGGACAATAGTGATGTCGCTGCGATCTACTAGGCAATGAGCTGCTGTAACAAGCAATCTGTCTGTAATAGCTGTAGCTGTGCAGATTGGTTCTCCTTGTGACAAAACAGCAGCTACGTTCCTCCAAGATTGTGTAGCGAATCCACCATATATCTTTGGTTGGTATGAATCATTCTTTGAACAAGCTGTGCTAGCCAATAACAAAATAACAGCTATTTGAACTCTAACTCTTTCCATTGCTTGATTTCTTTGTAAATCATGATTGATAGTGACGTTGCGCATATTGCTGCAATAGCAATTAAAGAATATTTCAGATTGCTTGATAAGATAGGCTGCCCATTTTTTGCTAGAAGGTAGACGAAAAGAATCACAAGAGCATTATGTGCAATATGAACTGCTGCTGTGAGCGTTGTGCTTCTAGTTTTGACAAAAATTACTGAAAGAAGTAGTCCTGCTGCAGTTGCTGATAATGATTTAAAGGAGAGTCCATGGTGAAGTATTCCAAATGCGATCGAGCATGTAATTATAGATGTAGAAATACTATATCGCCTCAATAAGTTTCCAAGTAGAAGATAACGAAACACAAATTCTTCTAATATTGGAGCTACTATTATAGCAGTTAGCAGGCGGTCTGGGCTAAGAGAGCTTGTTAATGACGGCATATCGTTTTGATTAACTTCAACTTGAGAAAGCAAGAATGAGAAAACTATTGCAAGGAACAAGATTGAGCTTAGAAGTGTGAAAGACAAATTTTCTTTATTTATGCCATTGAAGTTGTATGCTGATAGAAATAGCTTTCTGATCTTTGGTATTGCTATAAGTACAACCAGAATAAGAGCTGGATAAATAGATGCCGCTACCATCATTGCGATGAGTAGCGACATGAACTTTATTTTATCTTTGTCTAGCAAGTATATCTTCCAGAGCAGCCTGTTTTTTCAGGCGTTAGTAGATCGATCAAGATCTCGATAACTGCAGCTGCATCGATTCTGCGTTGCAGGAATCCATCGAAAACGACGACGTCTTTTCCATCGACATTAACAATAGTGTAAAGCGTACCATCCTTGTCAGATACCCATTTTGTATCCTGGGGAACTTGAATGTCGTCCAGCGATACCAGACAGTATCCGCTTGTGTACTGGCCGCTAAGAGCCTCGCACGATAGCTTGTCAGAATTGAATTGTGTAGCAGTTTCTGCAGACGCAGTTGATGCGTAGATGGCAAATGCGGAAACGAGCGATAAAACAAACTTCATGCTTTTCCTCCAAACATATTAACAAGCACCCACAACAAAATGACTCTATCTTGTGTGCGGGTTTATCAGTCAATATCTAATAAAAATTGATAAGACAAAAGTGCACTAATCTTACTCATCGTCGCTGGTAGTTCTGTTCTATGCTTTATTGACCAAAAGCATAATGGTTAATAGTTTTGAGACTAAACAATCAGCGTTGATGTTTGGAAGATATTCTGAGGCCAGTGTTGAGGTAAAGCTGAAATTCAGCTATGAAGCACTTTTCGCAACAACATGATGTTGCGGTGGGACAACACGTTGTGAGGCACCAATGCGTATAGAAGAGGACAAGCTAGACTCTCTAGTAATGTACATGGAAAGGTGGCTTTCTGGTGGCGCGACGCGCAACGTAGGGATGCTAGCTAGACTAACGGGCATCACGAGTCAGACGGTCAGGCGGATACTTCAAAGAGAAACGTACCCAGAGCTAGAGACTGCTCTTTGTTTACTGAACATTGTGGCGAGTCCAGAAGAAGCAATGCATGTTGTTTCGAGCAGCAAAAGCTTTGTTGACTTCGTTGCGAAAATAAAAGGAATAAAATCTGATGAATCTTTAGATGAGTCGCAAGATGTTGCGATGAATCTAAATAATCGTGAGCGTTTCTGGTGCTATATGCTCGCGCTTACAGTCGGTCTGACAAGAGATAGGATAGAGCGTCTCTGCGGCTCCTACGGATTGTTCGAAATGGAAAGTATGATTGAGGAAAAGCTTTTTGTTGAAAGCGTTCCTGGGGAATACGTTCCATCGCTCAAACAAGAGAATTTAGTTATTGAAAATAAAGAAGTTTACGCTAGAGCACCAGGGTATGTGGCTGACTTGGCTTTAGTCAAGGAATCGGCACTGCGACTGTATTTGGTGTACAACGTGACCGAAAAAGATGCAAAACAGATAGAAGAAAAAATGTATAGAGCATATGCTGAATGTGAAGAGATAGCTAGAAACTCAAACGGTAGTATCGTGCTGGCTTCGGCATTTGTTGCAACTAAAGTCCTGGGAGAAAATAAATGAAACTGCTTGCCATGACTCTTGTTGTGTTCTCAAGCGTAGCATTGGCAGGAGGATCAACTGGTGGTTCTCCTGGTCTGGCCTTAGAGGATATGCTGTCCTTTAGGCCAGATAAGGGTTTCATCGACTCTCTGCCGAAAGAGTATGTTAATCCATCAGTCTACAAACGTACTATGATGCGTCTTTCTCCAGCAGGAGTTGAGACAACACCTATGCTGTTGCGCGGTCAGTATATAGATGTCACTAAGGTGGACGATAGAATAGTAGATACAAGCGTAACGTCCGAGATACTTTCAGAGTAAATAAGGGACCGCACAATAGTGGGACCGCACAATAGTGCGGTCTTAGCCTTCCTTTCTCACCACAGGACGCGATAAAACTAGAATGTTTGAGCGCATGTAAAAGTCTTTCTCTGCTATTTGTATGACTTCCTTTAAATTTTTTGATACCTGGGAACGTATGGCATACAGAGGGAAGCGGGTTTCCTTCCCGCAGAATCTGTATGTAGACCAAGCTTTTTTCGTGCAATCTACTAATAGCGATTTGACTTGTTCGTATGTGTTTCCCATATAGGGCTTCAATGCTCTTGCTGCTGGCCCTACCCATAGATCGACGAGTATCTGTGTTTCGTAATGATATCCACCAAGTTGATAGTTCAACTTTTCGAGAAGATCATCAGACAGGTCAATGACTTCTTCAGCGATGACTTGTTCTAGCCTCTTCATCATAGTTAAGCTTCCCACCAGTTTCTGCCTTTGCGACGAAAAGTAAGGCCAAAGTATGCTGATGGATCACTGTAGAGGAGATGTCGTCGCATCTCTTGCTCCATCCTTCTACGCTTTAACTCTTCTTCACGTTGTTCGCGTCTCTCAATATCTTTTCCGTCTTTGAGTGAGTCCCAGTAAGAATCTGCGAAGTTGTGTAGGTTTAGGTGATAGTATACAGCGTAGTTGTAGACGACCATGTCTAGTGCATGATTGTCTTTATAAACTTTTTTCCATACTAGTTTCGTTTCGCCGTTTGAATCTGTGTGTTTGACAAGAGTCTCGGCAGTTAGTTGCTTGAAGAAAGCATCGTCGCAGACATCAGAAAATATAAATTTGTTTGTATCCCCTGGTTTGGATAGCGTCGAATAGACCAAAGACTTGATCATGTGGGTGTTGATAGGCCAGAGCTTATGAGCAATTCTATACCTGCTGCCGTCCTTTTTTATCTCTATATCCGAAGGTGTTCCTAGCTCTGTGGACATGTTCTTGTCTAGTCCCATGCCCTTTAATATCATGACTCTTCCAACTTTGATTTTCCTGGCCCATGCATAGACAGCATTTGTACTTGCCCCGTCACCGCTATCAATAGCCAAGCATCTTATTTTCAGAGGACCTCTTACTGGATGTTCCCATCGTCTTTGGAAAATATCCGTGAGACTGTCCCAGCAGTAACTGTTCAAGTCCTGGGTGTTTCCAGCGATGAATACTCTGTCGATGATGGTACAGATCCGCTTGTACCAACCGACAATCAGAACTTCTAGCCTGTCTCTTTGTACGTCACAAGCTGCTGTTATGCATATGACATTATCAGGGACCGTGTCGGTTATTCTTGGTATTCTATCTTTGAAATGCTCCGACCAGTCCGGTGAGTCGCTCACAACTTCGTTGTAAGGAAGCCCAAGGACTTCGTTGTAAAAAGGCATGAGTAGAGCATCGTTGCCTGCTCTTGAATGATAATCATCGAGAATTTTCAACCAAGATGACCAAGGCGAATACAGCTCGTTTATGTGGTATCCAACCATCTTTTCGGATCGTTTCGGGAACTTTGCTACCCATCGACCAGCGTCAAGCATAGATTGCTTGTGATGTTCAGCTATTCTGCCGTTACAGGATTCACAAAGGTACTTTGCAGCACCTTCGTCGTATATCAGTCGTTCTATGACTAGGGTTTGTTCATGTTCGCATTCAGGGCATGGGACATAGTATTGTCGCTGGTCCGATTCAGAGTAGAGCTTTTCGATACGGGATCGGCCTTTGATGGTAGGTGTTGAAATGTAGAGGCGTATTGCATTTTTGAAAGTCTGGGTTCGCTTTTCGGCGAGCGTAAGAGCGTCGCCGATTTCCAGGTTCGGGTACTTGTCGATCTCGTCAGCTATGAGTATGCGAATGGTCTGGCTTGCGAGTGAAGCTGGGGAATTAGAGCCGACTATGTCCAGTGTGACATCTCTGTCTCTGAACCGCTTATGTAGCATCGCGTTGTCAGCGTTTCGGCTGTTCATGTCGAGCCGATCAGACAGTCGAGGACTATCGCGAAACATAGGTACGATCCGGTCCTTGCTGAACTTCTCGGCCATTTTAATGGTAGGGTGTATGACCATTATTGGGGTCGGTGTCTTGGCTGTATCCGTGTAATAGCCAATGAGCGTTGTATAGGTTTCCGTACCGCCGACCTGGGCGCTTTTCATTATGCACACGTTTTGGTGAGTCCGCGTGATATCAAGCCATTCACGTTGATATGGAGCGCGAGCGACGCGCATGGTTCCTGGCTCTGCCGCATATCCAGAGAGTACACGGTACTGTTCCGCCCATTGGCTGGGAGCTATAGAGTCGTCTACCTGTAGAGATTCCAGGGAGCTTTCTAGCACGGACTTGATGTCTGTCATGGGATACCTCACCTATGCGGCAAGTGTATCAAAATGACTTACGTGTGGAAAGGGCAAAAACTTTATAGTTTTAGCCTGGATAGCTCATTCAGTGCGGTTTCTACTTCGTGCAGCACCTTCTTTTCTATGGTGCGAGGATCATCTCCTGGCGATAGGGTCTGACTGATGCGCTGGGGTACCGCGAGCAAGCGGGTCCTCAGATTGCGTAGAATGGCTCCTAGATGCTCTTTGACTTCCTCGACGAGTAAATACCTTCCCCTCTCCTTGTCGAGCGTCAGTTGCTCTCTTTCCGCTTTTGCTCGCATATAGGCGGTTCGGTATGTCTCATAGTTGTTTCGGTTAGTCTGCCTGGGGTCCTCTGGTTCGATATCCGGTTCATCATCCGGGGGGCTTGCGCCTGGTTCTACTTGTTCAAAAATTGCGGCGATAGCCTGCGGAGCGTCGTACATACCTTCATCGTTAGGGACCACAAGACCATTCGCTAGGCGGTCAGACACGGTATTGTGAGAGTATCCTGTTACCGTGGCTAGCTGAGATTTGTTCAGCATATCCAGTCGGAGCCCGGCTGTTTCAAAGGCGTATATTGCTGCCAGGGCCTTTTCGGAATTGTAGGTCTTTGACTGCTGAATGCCATACTGTTCAAGGCGTTTGGAGACTGTCTTGCGAGACAGTCCCGTAAGTTCAGCTAGGTCGGTGATGGTTAGATCACGCATTCAGTCTTTCCTCAATCTTTGACGGCCAGCCTTTCGGCAATCGTAGAGCCTTAAGGAATGCATCTACCGTCTTTCGCGAACGTCGGCTTTCGCCTGTTTCGGGGTCGCGCTCCATGCCTGTTTTGGTTACAAAACGGCCAGCCCTAAGCTCCTTCATAAGCCAATCAGCTAGATCCTCATACGCGGTTCCTCTTCGCTGTAGCTGCACAATAGCAGGCCGAGAAGCTTCTATAATATCGGCCAACTCGTTCAGTGCCTTAGCTATCGCTTCATTCTTATCTTTATGAGGATCAAGAGCTTGCTCGTCAGTCCAGACAGGGCGTATCCAGGAGTATTCGAGCTGTGTTTTAACATCGTTTGCCGAATGGCCTAGTATATGAGCAATGTATGCTGGCTTTGAGTAGTCTTTGCCAAATCTATCATAGAAGTCAGCTTCCGCAACGATTCCATATATTGAACGGAGTGTTTTGCAGTCCAAATGTTCATTCACGAACTCTCGACGCACTGCGAGATTAAGCCTTTTAGCAACCATGTTGTTGACGTAATCGTTAGAGCTTTCGCTGAAGTCCCATTCGTTGCGAATAATCTTAATGGCGTCAATAACTACTTCCGATGCGGTTCCTATGATTGGGATATCACGCGGCGAGTCTTCCCTGTTTCTAATCTTGGCTTGGCCGTAGAATTTAATGTGATTCTCAAGTGTAGACTTGGTAAAGCTGCCAGTCTTTATAACCTCAATAGGTCGGCGACCTGTTGCAGCTATTATAGCTGCGACAAGTGTAAACCAATCGCAAGATTTTCGATGCTCAAGGATACGTGCGGAAGTAGCAACGATTTGCCTAACTTTAAACTCAACAGGTTTTTTGTGCTTTTTAGTAGATTTTTCTTTCGATTCCTTAGTGAATTTTAGATGGCTGGTGCGAGATAATTTCAGATAGTTGAGAGCTGGATGTTGGTATGGTAGTTTTAAAATTTTCATTCTAAGCGAGTATGGAAATACTTCGGATAGATCCTTTCTTATATGTTGCATTGTTTCTGCTAGTTCGCTGAATGGCTTATTTGCAATAGCGTCTAGCTTGCTCGCGTGTCTAGGGTGAGATTCTTTTAGTTGGTTTAGTAGATAGTAGAAGTATGCGCTTTTATATTGTATAGACTCAACGGCTTTTCGGAACTCTGTAATAAGAGGTCGTGCTGAACTGATAGATCTTTTCTTGTCTGCTCCAATCCACGTCAGAGCTTTTGTGCATTCTGCCTTAACTTCAGCTAAGTATGACTTGTATTTGACTTCGAATTTATCGGGTGATTTATCAAGAAGGCTAGCTTTAGGTAGGCTCTTCTTGTCTATGGCTTCTAATCGTGCTTTGAAGTCATCTATTCTTTCTTGAGTGTCGCCGGGAAGCGCGCGCTTCCTGACTTTCATGTGATAGAATGTGCCTTTTTTAGCTGTATATACGTTCATTTTGATACGCCTCTTGTTTATTCAATATTTAATAATTTACACAAAAGTGTACCAAAAAGAAAGTCTAAAAATTTTAATGTACATTGAAAATAAATAAACAAAAAACATAGTGCGCCACCCAACCGCACCGCACTAGGTACACTCAGATATAAATTGTCAAGCAAAAGCTTAGGTACACTCTTTTATAAATCATCAAGGTGGCGATGCGACATGGTACACCTGCACGTGAATACTCTTAGCTAAGAGTATTCACGTGCAGGTGTACCATGTCGCATCGCCACCTTGATGATTTATAAAAGAGTGTACCTAAGCTTTTGCTTGACAATTTATATCTGAGTGTACCTAGTGCGGTGCGGTTGGGTGGCGCACTATGTTTTTTGTTTATTTATTTTCAATGTACATTAAAATTTTTAGACTTTCTTTTTGGTACACTTTTGTGTAAATTATTAAATATTGAATAAACAAGAGGCGTATCAAAATGAACGTATATACAGCTAAAAAAGGCACATTCTATCACATGAAAGTCAGGAAGCGCGCGCTTCCCGGCGACACTCAAGAAAGAATAGATGACTTCAAAGCACGATTAGAAGCCATAGACAAGAAGAGCCTACCTAAAGCTAGCCTTCTTGATAAATCACCCGATAAATTCGAAGTCAAATACAAGTCATACTTAGCTGAAGTTAAGGCAGAATGCACAAAAGCTCTGACGTGGATTGGAGCAGACAAGAAAAGATCTATCAGTTCAGCACGACCTCTTATTACAGAGTTCCGAAAAGCCGTTGAGTCTATACAATATAAAAGCGCATACTTCTACTATCTACTAAACCAACTAAAAGAATCTCACCCTAGACACGCGAGCAAGCTAGACGCTATTGCAAATAAGCCATTCAGCGAACTAGCAGAAACAATGCAACATATAAGAAAGGATCTATCCGAAGTATTTCCATACTCGCTTAGAATGAAAATTTTAAAACTACCATACCAACATCCAGCTCTCAACTATCTGAAATTATCTCGCACCAGCCATCTAAAATTCACTAAGGAATCGAAAGAAAAATCTACTAAAAAGCACAAAAAACCTGTTGAGTTTAAAGTTAGGCAAATCGTTGCTACTTCCGCACGTATCCTTGAGCATCGAAAATCTTGCGATTGGTTTACACTTGTCGCAGCTATAATAGCTGCAACAGGTCGCCGACCTATTGAGGTTATAAAGACTGGCAGCTTTACCAAGTCTACACTTGAGAATCACATTAAATTCTACGGCCAAGCCAAGATTAGAAACAGGGAAGACTCGCCGCGTGATATCCCAATCATAGGAACCGCATCGGAAGTAGTTATTGACGCCATTAAGATTATTCGCAACGAATGGGACTTCAGCGAAAGCTCTAACGATTACGTCAACAACATGGTTGCTAAAAGGCTTAATCTCGCAGTGCGTCGAGAGTTCGTGAATGAACATTTGGACTGCAAAACACTCCGTTCAATATATGGAATCGTTGCGGAAGCTGACTTCTATGATAGATTTGGCAAAGACTACTCAAAGCCAGCATACATTGCTCATATACTAGGCCATTCGGCAAACGATGTTAAAACACAGCTCGAATACTCCTGGATACGCCCTGTCTGGACTGACGAGCAAGCTCTTGATCCTCATAAAGATAAGAATGAAGCGATAGCTAAGGCACTGAACGAGTTGGCCGATATTATAGAAGCTTCTCGGCCTGCTATTGTGCAGCTACAGCGAAGAGGAACCGCGTATGAGGATCTAGCTGATTGGCTTATGAAGGAGCTTAGGGCTGGCCGTTTTGTAACCAAAACAGGCATGGAGCGCGACCCCGAAACAGGCGAAAGCCGACGTTCGCGAAAGACGGTAGATGCATTCCTTAAGGCTCTACGATTGCCGAAAGGCTGGCCGTCAAAGATTGAGGAAAGACTGAATGCGTGATCTAACCATCACCGACCTAGCTGAACTTACGGGACTGTCTCGCAAGACAGTCTCCAAACGCCTTGAACAGTATGGCATTCAGCAGTCAAAGACCTACAATTCCGAAAAGGCCCTGGCAGCAATATACGCCTTTGAAACAGCCGGGCTCCGACTGGATATGCTGAACAAATCTCAGCTAGCCACGGTAACAGGATACTCTCACAATACCGTGTCTGACCGCCTAGCGAATGGTCTTGTGGTCCCTAACGATGAAGGTATGTACGACGCTCCGCAGGCTATCGCCGCAATTTTTGAACAAGTAGAACCAGGCGCAAGCCCCCCGGATGATGAACCGGATATCGAACCAGAGGACCCCAGGCAGACTAACCGAAACAACTATGAGACATACCGAACCGCCTATATGCGAGCAAAAGCGGAAAGAGAGCAACTGACGCTCGACAAGGAGAGGGGAAGGTATTTACTCGTCGAGGAAGTCAAAGAGCATCTAGGAGCCATTCTACGCAATCTGAGGACCCGCTTGCTCGCGGTACCCCAGCGCATCAGTCAGACCCTATCGCCAGGAGATGATCCTCGCACCATAGAAAAGAAGGTGCTGCACGAAGTAGAAACCGCACTGAATGAGCTATCCAGGCTAAAACTATAAAGTTTTTGCCCTTTCCACACGTAAGTCATTTTGATACACTTGCCGCATAGGTGAGGTATCCCATGACAGACATCAAGTCCGTGCTAGAAAGCTCCCTGGAATCTCTACAGGTAGACGACTCTATAGCTCCCAGCCAATGGGCGGAACAGTACCGTGTACTCTCTGGATATGCGGCAGAGCCAGGAACCATGCGCGTCGCTCGCGCTCCATATCAACGTGAATGGCTTGATATCACGCGGACTCACCAAAACGTGTGCATAATGAAAAGCGCCCAGGTCGGCGGTACGGAAACCTATACAACGCTCATTGGCTATTACACGGATACAGCCAAGACACCGACCCCAATAATGGTCATACACCCTACCATTAAAATGGCCGAGAAGTTCAGCAAGGACCGGATCGTACCTATGTTTCGCGATAGTCCTCGACTGTCTGATCGGCTCGACATGAACAGCCGAAACGCTGACAACGCGATGCTACATAAGCGGTTCAGAGACAGAGATGTCACACTGGACATAGTCGGCTCTAATTCCCCAGCTTCACTCGCAAGCCAGACCATTCGCATACTCATAGCTGACGAGATCGACAAGTACCCGAACCTGGAAATCGGCGACGCTCTTACGCTCGCCGAAAAGCGAACCCAGACTTTCAAAAATGCAATACGCCTCTACATTTCAACACCTACCATCAAAGGCCGATCCCGTATCGAAAAGCTCTACTCTGAATCGGACCAGCGACAATACTATGTCCCATGCCCTGAATGCGAACATGAACAAACCCTAGTCATAGAACGACTGATATACGACGAAGGTGCTGCAAAGTACCTTTGTGAATCCTGTAACGGCAGAATAGCTGAACATCACAAGCAATCTATGCTTGACGCTGGTCGATGGGTAGCAAAGTTCCCGAAACGATCCGAAAAGATGGTTGGATACCACATAAACGAGCTGTATTCGCCTTGGTCATCTTGGTTGAAAATTCTCGATGATTATCATTCAAGAGCAGGCAACGATGCTCTACTCATGCCTTTTTACAACGAAGTCCTTGGGCTTCCTTACAACGAAGTTGTGAGCGACTCACCGGACTGGTCGGAGCATTTCAAAGATAGAATACCAAGAATAACCGACACGGTCCCTGATAATGTCATATGCATAACAGCAGCTTGTGACGTACAAAGAGACAGGCTAGAAGTTCTGATTGTCGGTTGGTACAAGCGGATCTGTACCATCATCGACAGAGTATTCATCGCTGGAAACACCCAGGACTTGAACAGTTACTGCTGGGACAGTCTCACGGATATTTTCCAAAGACGATGGGAACATCCAGTAAGAGGTCCTCTGAAAATAAGATGCTTGGCTATTGATAGCGGTGACGGGGCAAGTACAAATGCTGTCTATGCATGGGCCAGGAAAATCAAAGTTGGAAGAGTCATGATATTAAAGGGCATGGGACTAGACAAGAACATGTCCACAGAGCTAGGAACACCTTCGGATATAGAGATAAAAAAGGACGGCAGCAGGTATAGAATTGCTCATAAGCTCTGGCCTATCAACACCCACATGATCAAGTCTTTGGTCTATTCGACGCTATCCAAACCAGGGGATACAAACAAATTTATATTTTCTGATGTCTGCGACGATGCTTTCTTCAAGCAACTAACTGCCGAGACTCTTGTCAAACACACAGATTCAAACGGCGAAACGAAACTAGTATGGAAAAAAGTTTATAAAGACAATCATGCACTAGACATGGTCGTCTACAACTACGCTGTATACTATCACCTAAACCTACACAACTTCGCAGATTCTTACTGGGACTCACTCAAAGACGGAAAAGATATTGAGAGACGCGAACAACGTGAAGAAGAGTTAAAGCGTAGAAGGATGGAGCAAGAGATGCGACGACATCTCCTCTACAGTGATCCATCAGCATACTTTGGCCTTACTTTTCGTCGCAAAGGCAGAAACTGGTGGGAAGCTTAACTATGATGAAGAGGCTAGAACAAGTCATCGCTGAAGAAGTCATTGACCTGTCTGATGATCTTCTCGAAAAGTTGAACTATCAACTTGGTGGATATCATTACGAAACACAGATACTCGTCGATCTATGGGTAGGGCCAGCAGCAAGAGCATTGAAGCCCTATATGGGAAACACATACGAACAAGTCAAATCGCTATTAGTAGATTGCACGAAAAAAGCTTGGTCTACATACAGATTCTGCGGGAAGGAAACCCGCTTCCCTCTGTATGCCATACGTTCCCAGGTATCAAAAAATTTAAAGGAAGTCATACAAATAGCAGAGAAAGACTTTTACATGCGCTCAAACATTCTAGTTTTATCGCGTCCTGTGGTGAGAAAGGAAGGCTAAGACCGCACTATTGTGCGGTCCCACTATTGTGCGGTCCCTTATTTACTCTGAAAGTATCTCGGACGTTACGCTTGTATCTACTATTCTATCGTCCACCTTAGTGACATCTATATACTGACCGCGCAACAGCATAGGTGTTGTCTCAACTCCTGCTGGAGAAAGACGCATCATAGTACGTTTGTAGACTGATGGATTAACATACTCTTTCGGCAGAGAGTCGATGAAACCCTTATCTGGCCTAAAGGACAGCATATCCTCTAAGGCCAGACCAGGAGAACCACCAGTTGATCCTCCTGCCAATGCTACGCTTGAGAACACAACAAGAGTCATGGCAAGCAGTTTCATTTATTTTCTCCCAGGACTTTAGTTGCAACAAATGCCGAAGCCAGCACGATACTACCGTTTGAGTTTCTAGCTATCTCTTCACATTCAGCATATGCTCTATACATTTTTTCTTCTATCTGTTTTGCATCTTTTTCGGTCACGTTGTACACCAAATACAGTCGCAGTGCCGATTCCTTGACTAAAGCCAAGTCAGCCACATACCCTGGTGCTCTAGCGTAAACTTCTTTATTTTCAATAACTAAATTCTCTTGTTTGAGCGATGGAACGTATTCCCCAGGAACGCTTTCAACAAAAAGCTTTTCCTCAATCATACTTTCCATTTCGAACAATCCGTAGGAGCCGCAGAGACGCTCTATCCTATCTCTTGTCAGACCGACTGTAAGCGCGAGCATATAGCACCAGAAACGCTCACGATTATTTAGATTCATCGCAACATCTTGCGACTCATCTAAAGATTCATCAGATTTTATTCCTTTTATTTTCGCAACGAAGTCAACAAAGCTTTTGCTGCTCGAAACAACATGCATTGCTTCTTCTGGACTCGCCACAATGTTCAGTAAACAAAGAGCAGTCTCTAGCTCTGGGTACGTTTCTCTTTGAAGTATCCGCCTGACCGTCTGACTCGTGATGCCCGTTAGTCTAGCTAGCATCCCTACGTTGCGCGTCGCGCCACCAGAAAGCCACCTTTCCATGTACATTACTAGAGAGTCTAGCTTGTCCTCTTCTATACGCATTGGTGCCTCACAACGTGTTGTCCCACCGCAACATCATGTTGTTGCGAAAAGTGCTTCATAGCTGAATTTCAGCTTTACCTCAACACTGGCCTCAGAATATCTTCCAAACATCAACGCTGATTGTTTAGTCTCAAAACTATTAACCATTATGCTTTTGGTCAATAAAGCATAGAACAGAACTACCAGCGACGATGAGTAAGATTAGTGCACTTTTGTCTTATCAATTTTTATTAGATATTGACTGATAAACCCGCACACAAGATAGAGTCATTTTGTTGTGGGTGCTTGTTAATATGTTTGGAGGAAAAGCATGAAGTTTGTTTTATCGCTCGTTTCCGCATTTGCCATCTACGCATCAACTGCGTCTGCAGAAACTGCTACACAATTCAATTCTGACAAGCTATCGTGCGAGGCTCTTAGCGGCCAGTACACAAGCGGATACTGTCTGGTATCGCTGGACGACATTCAAGTTCCCCAGGATACAAAATGGGTATCTGACAAGGATGGTACGCTTTACACTATTGTTAATGTCGATGGAAAAGACGTCGTCGTTTTCGATGGATTCCTGCAACGCAGAATCGATGCAGCTGCAGTTATCGAGATCTTGATCGATCTACTAACGCCTGAAAAAACAGGCTGCTCTGGAAGATATACTTGCTAGACAAAGATAAAATAAAGTTCATGTCGCTACTCATCGCAATGATGGTAGCGGCATCTATTTATCCAGCTCTTATTCTGGTTGTACTTATAGCAATACCAAAGATCAGAAAGCTATTTCTATCAGCATACAACTTCAATGGCATAAATAAAGAAAATTTGTCTTTCACACTTCTAAGCTCAATCTTGTTCCTTGCAATAGTTTTCTCATTCTTGCTTTCTCAAGTTGAAGTTAATCAAAACGATATGCCGTCATTAACAAGCTCTCTTAGCCCAGACCGCCTGCTAACTGCTATAATAGTAGCTCCAATATTAGAAGAATTTGTGTTTCGTTATCTTCTACTTGGAAACTTATTGAGGCGATATAGTATTTCTACATCTATAATTACATGCTCGATCGCATTTGGAATACTTCACCATGGACTCTCCTTTAAATCATTATCAGCAACTGCAGCAGGACTACTTCTTTCAGTAATTTTTGTCAAAACTAGAAGCACAACGCTCACAGCAGCAGTTCATATTGCACATAATGCTCTTGTGATTCTTTTCGTCTACCTTCTAGCAAAAAATGGGCAGCCTATCTTATCAAGCAATCTGAAATATTCTTTAATTGCTATTGCAGCAATATGCGCAACGTCACTATCAATCATGATTTACAAAGAAATCAAGCAATGGAAAGAGTTAGAGTTCAAATAGCTGTTATTTTGTTATTGGCTAGCACAGCTTGTTCAAAGAATGATTCATACCAACCAAAGATATATGGTGGATTCGCTACACAATCTTGGAGGAACGTAGCTGCTGTTTTGTCACAAGGAGAACCAATCTGCACAGCTACAGCTATTACAGACAGATTGCTTGTTACAGCAGCTCATTGCCTAGTAGATCGCAGCGACATCACTATTGTCCTTGGAGATTCCATTCAATCAACTCAGACATATGAAGTTGAAAGATACGGAGTTTCTCCAAAATACAAATCAAGCAAAACCGAATGGAATGACGTCGGTTACATAGTAACTGTTCATCCTATGACTCTTCCTGAATTTGAATTTCCAGAAGTTTCTTCCCATGAAAACGATCAAGAATTTTTGAATATAGGGCAACTGTTCACTATCGTCGGATTCGGGCAAACCGAGTCTGGGGAAAACGGCCAGAAGCGTGAAGCACAGGTAAAGTTAACAAAAGTCGAACAAAATGAGATTGAGCTTGGAGGCGAAGGAATAGATTCCTGCCTGGGAGATAGTGGAGGGCCTGCTTTTTTTGTTACAGAAGACAAAAAAAGTTTTCTTGTAGGTGTTGTATCGAGAGGTAAAAAGTGCGGTAAGGGTGGACGATACGGAAGAGTAAGCCAGCATGCGTGTTGGATTCAGGACAGCAGCGGGATAACGATTCCAGAAATAAACTGCGACTCATAAAAAAGCCGGGACTATCCCGGCAACACAATCAAACTACATTTTCCCATCTAATATAGCACACCTAGCTATCAGCTAGTGTGCTTTCTTCTTTGAGACATAGTGTACTGCTGCATGACCAAATACTACACTAACGACTATCATCCACACCCTAAAGACCAAGTCCACGGCAGACCTGGTTTGAACTAAGTCAACATCGCCGATAGCTTGCTTTTCAGCAGTTTGAAGCCTATCAAGAACAACATCATATTCTCGCTCTAGCGCTTCTCTCTTGCTCACATACGATGCAGGTAGACTTTGAATTGACTCACGCAATCGCTCGTGCTTTTGCCGTAAACTATCAACCGTGTAATCAGCAGAAACAATGTCACGAAGAGTCTCTTGCTTCCGCTCCATGATGCCGCTATGAATCACACCGAAAGTCATCAATACCGCACATAGGCCAACGAACCGCACGAGGATTCTAGTTTTCAGCTTCTCGACTGGATTGACGAGACACAGAAGCGCCACCAGCTCGACAAGAACTGCACGCACCCAACCAGCAGCCCCACCGCCTAGCGACTCTGCTGCATCAGCCGTCAACCAGCCTGTCGATACTGCCACAATGCCTACACAAACCAAAACACGAACCCAGCGAGCCAGGTCTGCCGCCTCGTTATCTGGCTGAATATCAGGCTGGTCGTGAATTTCGGCTTTTTCCAGACATCTATCAGGACTCGGGAGAAAGCCCTTTTCGACAAGAGCTGACTCCGCAGCTTTGTCTGGGTCCATGCCCTTTGCCTTCAGTCGGTAGTCAAACGCAGCTCGGATCACCCGAGCCTCTGCTGCCGTCAGCGTGTCCATCTTTTCGCCTAGTCGTCGCACCAATGCCTCATGTAGCCTAGCCATAGCCAGCCTTCCTTTCCTGTTCAAAGGTTCGTTGGTCAGGGTGCGGTCAGTGGTAACGACACCGAACGCACCCGCTATAAACTCATTTCCCGCAAACTCTATTCGAAAAACTGGCTGCAGCCTCTATAGCGGCATCCCATCGGATCAGTTCAGGATCGAGTCCCTTGGCTTCAACGTGAGCCTCAATCAACTCACGCTCCTCGGCGGTATTACCGCCACACATCTTGCCCACTGAAACCTGTTCATACTTTGTCACATTCGGTCACAATCGGTCGTAAAAAGCCAGAATACGCATTTAAAGAACTTAATCGGTAACATTACCATTCTGGGCTTTGACTCCTACGAGCGTTATAGTCGTTCATCTGCACAAAAAATTGTGCTGATATCATCCCACAATCTGCAAGATGCAGAACCTTTTCAGAGTTCGGACCACCTTCGCTCTTTATCATCTCGTAAAGTCTAAAAGTAGCCTCATCAAATTCCATATCCAGAACGAACTCTGCTTTATCGTTCACACAAAAACAGACATCGCCATTAGCCGTTTCACTAATCCCAAAGCTGCTGCAAATTGCCAAATTGACATATTTGTCGCCATTGGTGATCCACATGAAAACTCTCCCTCAAAACAAACATGCGCTCACAATAACAAAAACCCACCTAGAATCGACGAAAGAGCATATGCCCTACCCAAGGATCGAACCCGCAACATCCTTGCTTGTGTCGTCTTGTTTGTTGTTTCTTCCACAACCTCTGTTCTCCCTTTCCCCCCCGCCCCTTTCCCACCGGGAAAGGGGAGCGGATCAAAGGCAATTCGCCCTCCGACCTCTACGCTACGATCTCATGGCCGCTTCACTCCAAAGGAGTTCTCGTCGCTTCGCTCCTGCGCTCCTCCTTTTCCGTTACGCTTACCCATGAGTTCTACGCTACGGGTCGGGGGCAATTGCCATTGATCCTGGAAGAGGTCGCTGCGCGACCCGGAACGGGGAGTGCGGTTCTGAATTTTTCTTCTGGTCTTTTTGGACCAGCACCGGACCGGCCTAAAGCCGGGGCCGGGGTCTGGTCTTTGTACGAGTCTCTGTAGGAGACTCGTAATAGAACTCGTACAGATTTGGCGTGTTTCTGAATAACTCAGCAATATCGATAACTAACGACGTTTTTTGAAGGTCCGAGCGTTTCGGCAAACCCGTCGGCGCGTTTCGGCAAACCCGTCGGCGCGTTTCGGCAAACCCGTCGGCGCGTTTCGGCAAACCCGTCGGCTATTTTGTCGGCAAGCCGAGCAAACCTGTCGCTGCGTTTCGGCAAACCCGTCGGCCATAATGCCTCTTAATCCGTAAGATACGGAGGTAACTCTCCATCGAGATCGCTTGTTTTAGACGCTTCTTCCAGTCGTGCAGTTTTGGGTCCCAGTCGTTCGATGCAGACGAGAGCCATAGCACCCTCTCCTTCAACTGTCGCGCTCCAGAAAGGGAGGCTATTGATCTGATGCAGTGCTTCCTTGAGCTTTTTTCGACAGCATCGTTGTCCTCCTGGTGTATAGCTGTCCCAGTCATGCCATACATGAGTCGCAAGTTTATCCAGACCTATATAACGGGGGCCTTTCTTTATTTTCTCGCTAGTGAATATCCAGGCTACGAGCCACTTATGAAGAGTTTTTGAAATATCGCCTTTTAGCTCGTTTCGCTCATCCATACTCACAAGAGCAAAACGCCACCCTTCTTCACCGAAGGCAGCCATAGCTAGTCTTCTCATGATCACGAAAGCTAGGCGTCCATCATCCTTAAGCTTGTACCTTATGAATCCTGGAAGACCACCGTACTCAACATTCTCAGCATTGTTTCTTTCTCTTATAGTCACGCTACCTATTCTGACAATGCTGTCCATGACGTTGTCTCTATCTTTCTTACTTGGCTTCTTGTACCCCATTATTTTAGCTATTTCATTCAAGTCGGTATCAACTAGCATTCCAACTTTTTGGTCTTTAAGGTCATTTCCTGGGTCCATTATATTACGCAGTTCTTTTCCTAGTTCACTCTTTGGTGAACTGGTCAGGAATTTAGTCCTCTTCCTATCATTAGCTATTTGCATTAGAGCAAGTACGACCGATTCGTCGAATATACTGAGGCGTTCAAAGCATCTAATCTCTACCCAGCCATTCGCATGTTCCCTTCTGATTATGGCGTTTGGCCTAGTTTTCTGGTCTTTTACAGTATAAAAGAGCGGTGCGAGTGCTATTTCAATTTCAAGCTTGGCGTAATTTTTTGAATTGTCGTCTTTGGATTTTTTATCAGGCTTTCTTTCTTTCTCTTTTCTCTCAGTCATCGTCACGCGCTCCCTTTGCCTGTTCGACATTGCGTTGTCTTAATGCTACGTTGCGTAGCATGACAGGTTCAAGTATCCCACCTTTTCCGCGTCTATACCACTTTTCCTCAAACGGTGTGCCGTAGTTTTGCTTGCTCATTCCAAACTTCACATAGTAACTGCGCTTATCCTTGCCTATGGGCTCTCCATTAGTGCGGTCTGATAGCTGTTCTGATTCCTTCTCTGTCATCGTCAACAGGTAGCTTTGCCAGCGAATATTATCTGTGAGAACGCTTGAACCACGGGAAGCTTGTTGCATATCGCCTGCCCCTGATACTGCCATACTCTTGCTTGAGTGGTGCAGGAATAAGATGGAACAATTATGCTTTCCAGCAATTGATCTGAGTATTCCGACTATATGAGTCATTTCAGAGGAACTATTCTCATCAGCACCATGAAATACTCTAAGTGTATCAAGTATGATAAGACGAGTTCCATTCGCAGCCATCTCCAACTCTTCTTGAAAATCTTTGCTTTCTATACGTTTCATATCCTGAGTGAAGTCTACTAACATTATATTTTCAGCGCAGGCATCACGATCAGATAGGCTCAACAATGGGCCAATAGCTGCGAGTCGATAGCCTAATTCCTCTTCGTCGTCCTCTCCTGAAAGGTAAACAACTCTCCCTCTTGGAGTTTCACCTAACCCAAGCAGGTCCGTTCCGCATGCTATTTGGTGGGTTAGCATGAGGCCGAACATGCTCTTACCAGCACCACCTGGTGATACCAATGAGCCTACGGTTCCAGCTTTAAAGCCTGGAATGATGAAATCCCGCTTAATGCTGGCGATGTCGATGGAGTACCAGGGTGCGACTTGGACTAGAGGCATAGACAACTCTCCTTGTTGCGCGGTTTACCAACAGCAAGGAGCGACTAAATGGCAAGCAATCATAGGGCTTGAACGCACAAGGACTTGTACGTTATAACTGTATTGGCGCTATGATGATGCTTCACATTTTAGACGCTCCTTTATAATCAAAGCCCTTCCATTTTTGCATAAAAAGTGGATTGTATGAAGCAAAACTTGAGATCAGGAACAGCGTTCCTGGTCTTTTGTTTTTTTCAGATATAGTATTCTATTGTGCATGTACCGATGATCTAGCGATGATTGCGGGTCCTTCCTGGAGAAAAATGAGTCTGCGCGGACGGAGCCCCCCAGGGGGTGGCTACATGCGGGATTTTTTGAAACGTCTGCATCAGCATTTTTATGCTTCCGAAGGGCTCCAGAGTCTATTTGCAGCCCAAGTTCTCACCTCATTTCTCGATATCGCTTACATTACAAGCGTTTATGCAAAAACAAGTGCGACTCCTGGAAACAGACGAATAGGTGTTTGACGACGGTTTTTCCCATCGGTGTACCTACGGCCGTAGGTGTCATCTAGTCATATCAGGAGCTTACAGGGAAGTGAGTAAAATCGTCTTCAAAAGGTACATGTATTTGAAATGATTGGAAAATTAGTCTTTAAAAAGATTTAGTGTCGCATGTACTTAGATAAAATGTCTTGACAAAACAATACGTTTAGATATCGGAAAACCAGGAACTAAGTACACTATAAATGGAATAAACAAGAACTTTTTTATTGCACGATTTACAACATAATTCTTGACGAAC